>Ga0153945_1000156_pt1 | contig 20943 bp, 25 predicted proteins | sample TSNJ029MetaG_FD_104720 | JGI IMG/M metagenome (GOLD analysis project Ga0153945, IMG submission 104720) | Attine ant fungus gardens microbial communities from New Jersey, USA - TSNJ029 MetaG | ecosystem: Host-associated > Fungi > Mycelium > Unclassified | place: USA: New Jersey, Wharton State...
ATTAATGATTTCTATATATAAAAAACACTGTTTAAATATTTGATAAACAGTATTTTCATAGTAGATTATTTATTGAAATCGTTATATAATTCTATAGCTTTATCGAAAACAGCCTTACCATTCATAGTTCCATAATCTTTCATATCAATTAAATGAACTGGAGTAGCCCCATTAACTAATTTTTCTAAAGACTTTAATTTGAAACGTACTTGAGGTCCAATCATTAATACATCGAATTCTCCTAAATATTGATTAACTTGGGCTTCTGAAACTGCCCAAATCTTTGCTTCTACACCAGCCTCTTTAGCTGCTGTTTCCATTTTAGTAACTAATAGACTAGTTGACATTCCTGCTGAACAGGCTAACATAATTCTTACCATTTTGTATTCTCCTTTTCTATTTATAACTTTTGTATTTACCATTCATAGTTATGGTACAATATTATTAAACCACAAAACGAAAGCGTTGTCACGTTTTTTTAATGAAATAGCTTTCTTTGTAGTTTGATTGGGTTTAGATTTTCTATACATAATTAGAAAGCACATAGAATTAAAGAGGATTTTATCAAAAAGAATCAGCTTATTTTACTAAGTTGATTTTATTGTGTTATAATAATTATTGGAGGTATTTATATGGAATTTAATGAATGTATTAAAACAAGAAGAAGTATACGAAAGTATATTGATAAAAAGATAGAGCAAGATACGATTAAAAAGATAATTGAAGCAACGTTATTTGCTCCAAGTTGGAAACATACACAAGTGGCAAGATACTATATAGTACTAGATCCAATTAAGAAAAAAGCAATTACAGATAGTATGCCAGATTTTAATATACTACAATGTGAGAGTGCACCTTGCCTTATTGTTTCAACAATGTTTAAAAATCGTTCGGGATATAATAGAGATGGAACATTTAGTACGAATAAAGAAAAAGGTTGGCAAATGTATGACTGTGGAATTTCTAATTACTTATTTACGCTAGAAGCCCATAATCAAGGATTAGGAACTGTTATTATGGGAATATATGATGAAGAAGTAATAAATAAGACATTAGATATTCCAAAAAGCGAAGAAGTAGCTGTAGTCATCGCTTTAGGGTATTATGATGAAGATGGGCAACTTCCAAAACAAAGAAATGTGGAAGATATTTATTGTATTAAGTAGGTGGTCTATGAAAAAAATATATGAATATGCACATGATTGGATTGAAAAATCTGTGAATAATAATGATATTGTTGTTGATTTTACTATGGGAAATGGTAATGATACATTAAGGCTTGCTAAAATGGTTCCTAATGGTAAAGTTTATGGATTTGATATTCAAGAAAAAGCGTTAAATACAACAAAAGAGAAATTAGAAAAAGAAGGTATTACTAATTATGAACTAATATTGGATTCACATATTTTCATGAATCAATACATTAATAAATATAAAGCAGGAATTTTTAATTTAGGATATTTACCATCTGGAGATAAATCAATCACTACAAAAAAGAAAACAACAAAATTAGCAGTCATGCATGCGTTAGATCTTTTAGAAGTTAAAGGTATTTTAGCAATTGTTGTTTATCCAGGACATGCAGAAGGTAAACTAGAAAGCCAAATGTTAGAAGCATTTGTTAGTGAATTAGATAATCAAGACTTTGACGTGATGAAACTATCTGTAAAAAATAAAAAGAATGCACCATATATACTAATAATCGAAAAAAATAGGCCTATTACCTTTTAGAGGTAATAGGTCTATTCGTTATCTAGGTCTAGGCATTGGTCTACCCCAAGGTCCAGGTCTTCCCCAAGGCCCAGGTCTACCCCAAGGTCCAGGTCCTCCCCAATGTCCAGGGCCAAACCAAGGTCCATTTCCAAACCAAAATGGATTATGCCAGTTTCCTGGGAAACCCCAAGGACCAACTCCTATTCCTATACTAGGCCCAGGACCAATCACTACTTGTCTATCTAGATTTTCTTCAAATTGTGGATTAATATTCATTCTCTTACCTTCCTTTCACACTATTTTATGTAGTCATCTGTACTATAATAAGGATAAATGACTATAAAATAAGTTAAATAGTATTTTTTTTAATATAATGCTATAATAATTAAAAAGGGTGATATGATAAATGAATATATTTTCTCATGAATTAATAATACAAGAAGCACAAAAAATGTTTAATATTACTTCGTACATCAAAAATGATGTTAAGCAAAGTCGAGTTAAAAATGGAATTGTTGTTGTTTATTGTCCTCATACGACTGCTGGAATTACGATTAATGAAAATGCAGATCCAGCTGTTTGCAATGATATGCTATACGGATATGAAAAAGTCTTTCCAACAAGCGATAGCAATTATAAGCATTATGAAGGAAATTCACATTCTCATATGAAATCTACGGCTTTTGGTGCTAGTCAAACACTTATTATCCAAGATGGGGAAGTACTTTTAGGGGTTTGGCAAGGTGTTTATTTTTGTGAATTTGATGGACCACGTCAAAGAAAATTTTATGTAAAAATAATAAATGGATAGATGGGTATTGGTAAAACTATATCCATTTTTTCTTAAAAAAATTAGACAATGTTACTATAAAGTTGTATGATATATGTTGTTATAATAGTACATATACAATGTTAGGAGGAAGATAATGAAACTTGGGAGAAACGAACCGTGCTGGTGTGGAAGTCATAAAAAATACAAGCAATGCCATTTAAGCTTTGATGAAAAGTTAATCACCCTAGAAAGAAACAATAAAGAAATTCCGACAAGAGTAATGATTAAAAACGAAGAACAAATTCGATTAATAAAAGAAAGTGCAGCGATTAATACTGCAGTATTAAATCAAGTAGAGAAACAGATTAGAGTTGGAATGACAACAGAAGAAATCAATCAAATTGTTAGCGATTTTACTTTGTCTAAAGAGGCAGTTTGTGCTCCATTTGGTTATCAAGGATACCCAAAGAGTGTTTGTACCTCTATTAATGATCAAATATGCCATGGAATTCCTGATGAAAGCATTATTTTAAAAGAAGGAGATATTGTAAACGTAGACGTATCAACGATTTATCATGGATATTATTCTGATGCCTCTAGAATGTTTTGTATTGGAAAGGTATCAGAAGAGGCTCAAAAACTAGTCGATGTTACAAAAGAATGCTTAGATTTAGGAATCAAAGCAGTAAAACCGTGGGGGCACTTAGGAGATATTGGAGCTGCCATCGAAGAACATGCTCGAATTCATGGTTATAGTGTTGTTGAAGAGTTTGTGGGGCATGGAGTTGGGATAGAATTTCATGAAGATCCAATGGTCCCACATTATGGTGTAAAGGATACAGGGATAATTTTAGTTCCTGGAATGATATTTACAATTGAACCAATGATCAATCAAGGAAAAGCAGATTTGTTTATTGATTCTAAAAATAAATGGACTGCATATACTAAGGATGGTTCTTTATCTGCCCAATGGGAACATATGATTTTAGTGACTGAGTATGGGGTAGAAATATTATCTTATTAAAGGGGTGATTTATGAGATTAGATAATCAAGATATCAATGGTGTTATTCCTCTTATAAAAAAAGGAATTGATAAGTACTTTCATATTAAAATTGATGTAATAAAATTGTTTATTAATAATGACAAAATCTATTTTGATGGACAAGGATCGTATAAGGGAATAAGTTTTAAACTAGATGGAAATTGTACAATTACACTTAATCACGATTGTTTTGTTCTATCTTTTCATGATGCAATTATTCGTAGTGCATTTATGAATATTGAGTTAGATAATTTTATTAAACAGTTTTTAAAACAAGATAATACTATATTTTACAATAATAACAAACTATATATTCGAAGTACGATAAGTCCAATTCCAATCAAAATTAATGAATTTCAAATTATTAATAATGAAATTAAGTTATCTGTTAGTGTTTTAAGCTAAACTTTTCCCAAGTTTAGCTTTTGATTTTTGTCATAGAGAGTGTATAATAAATGATAGAAATATAGGAGGAACAATATAATGTTTAATTTTGATGAAAAGATTGATAGAAAAAATACCAACTGTGTTAAATGGGATATGATGAGAGAACTTTATTATGATCATCAAGAAATGCTACCATTTTGGGTAGCTGATATGGATATCGCAGTACCTAAAGCAATTACTGAGGCAATTATCAAACGTGCTGGTCATGCTGTCTATGGATATGAGTTAGTTAACGATGATTATTATCAAGCAATTATTTCATGGTTAAAGCGTCGTCATGGTGTTTCGATTGATAAAGAAGATATTGTTTTTAGCCCTGGGATTGTCACTGGATTGTATACAGCAGTTGCTGCTTTTAGTAAAGTGGGAGATCATATTGTTGTACAAAAGCCTGTCTATTATCCATTTTTTAATGCTGTCAATGATCAAAAAAGAGTATTAGTAAGCAATAATTTAAAACGAGTAGACAATCATTATGAAATCGATTTTGTAGATTTAGAAGAAAAATTAAGTAAAGACAATGTTACAATGATGATTTTCTGTTCTCCACATAATCCAGTAGGCAGAGTTTGGAGAAAAGAAGAAATTAGTAAAGTAGCAGAATTATGTCTTAAACATAATGTAGTTTTAGTAAGTGATGAGATTCATTCTGATATTGTTTTTAATGGTCATGTTCATCACTCTTTGTTAAACGAACGTACGATTGATGATATATTGATATGCTTAAATGCACCCAGTAAAACATTTAATATTGCAGGGTTGTATAGTGGATATGCTATTATTAGAAATCAAGAAAAAAGAGAAGCATATAATGCTGTTAAAACTACGTGGCACCAAACATCAATTAACCCTTTTTCATGTGCTGCGACAATTGCTGCTTATAATGAATGTGAAGCTTGGAATGATGAGTTGAATGTTTATTTATATGAAAACTATCTATATTTTAAGAAAAACGTTGAACAAAATTGTCCAAAATTGAAAGTATTAGATTTAGAAGGTACTTATTTAGTCTTACTTGATTATCGAGAATTAGGAATTAGTGCCGATGAAATGCAAAAAAAGTTAACGCAAGAAGCCCATGTAGCATTACAAAGAGGAGAACAATTTTGTGTTGAGGGTCATGTGCGTGTCAATTTAGGTACGAGACGAGAGAATGTAATAGCATTGGTTGACCGTTTAACTACAGTATTTAAATAATATAAAAATAAGGGAAGAGTATTTCTTTTCCCTTTCACTAGAAGGAGAGCAAATGAAGGATAACTTAACAATTAAAGATATGATGGAGATGCAAGATGAATTAAATTTACAACATCGTGAACGTTGGGGTGAAAGAACAGTTGAGGATGGTCGAAGTTACATACTTTGGATGATGGCGGAACTTGGTGAAGTAATTGATATCATAAAGAAGAAAAATGAAGATGCTATTATCAATGACTCGATAGTACGTGAAGCATTTGTCGAAGAGATGGCAGATGTATTAATGTACTTTAATGAAGTTGCCTTAACTTTCTCAATTAATGCTCAAGAATTATCGTTTGCTTATCAAAGCAAGCATAAAAAAAATATGAGAAGAGATTTTAAAAAAGATAATGATGAATTTTTATCAAAAAAATAATTGATTTTCATTAATGAATTTGATTGCAAATGGCGACTACAATTGATATAATGAGTAAAAATATAACCTTTTAAATTAATCCGAGAGATTAATAAAGGTATAATTAGCTTAAATATTTCTTAGCACGATTATACCTTTTCAAGGTATTTTTCTTTATATATAAGGAGGTAAAAAATGAATGTATTTACATTAAGTGATGTTTCAAATCGAGAGATTTTAGAAATCCTTGAAGAAGCTGAAGAATTTAAAAAAGGCAAAGAAGTATGTTATAAAGGCAAAAAATCTGCTGCTTTCTTGTTTTTTGAAAATTCAACTAGAACGCATTATTCATTTGAAAAAGCAGCTCTAAATTTAGGGATTAAGACGCAAAACTTAGAGGTTTCAACGTCAAGTGTTCAAAAAGGTGAAAGCTTATATGATACTTGCAAATTTTTTGAATCAATTGGATCAGATATATTAGTTATCCGACATCCAGAAGAAAATTATTTTAATCAATTAGATGGAATTAAGATTCCAATACTAAATGGCGGAGATGGTACTGGTAATCATCCTAGTCAATCGTTATTAGATTTATATACAATCAAAGAGCACTTTGGCTATTTTGAAGGATTAAATCTAGCGATTGTAGGTGATATTAAACATTCGAGAGTTGCTCATACAAATTATCAAGTAATGAGAAGGCTAGGAATGAATGTTTATACTAGTGGACCATCTTTTTTTCAGGAAGAAGGCTATCAATATATTGATTTTAATCAAGCAATTGATAAAATGGATGTGATTATGTTGTTACGAGTTCAATTTGAACGACATAATAATCAATTCACATTAACAAAGGAAGAGTATTTGAACCAATATGGATTAACAATCGAAAAAGTTAATAGAATGAAAAAAAATGCAATTATTATGCATCCTGCACCTTTTAATAGAAACATGGAAATTAGTGATGATGTCGTTGAATGTCGTAAATCTAAAATTTTTGAACAAATGAAAAATGGAGTATTTGTTAGAATGGCATTAATCAATAGGGTATTAAATAATGAATGATAAATTTATATTAAAACAGGGGATTGTTTTCTATCATCAAGAATTAGTCAAAAAAGATGTGTATATAGAAAAAGGATGTATTAAAGAAATTAATGATACGATTACAAAAGAGGATGTTGAAGAAATTGATGTTAGTAATTGTTTAGTCTGCCTTGGATTTATCGATATGCATGTCCATTTAAGAGAACCCGGTTATGAATATAAAGAAACTATTGAAACAGGGACTTTGAGTGGGTTATATGGTGGCTTTAGTCATATTGTTGCGATGGCAAACACAAATCCTTGTATGGATACTGTGGAAGTTATTGAGGATTTCCAAGCTAGAGTAATGAAGGGTGCTCATACTAATGTTTCAACATTTAGTGCCATTACAAAAGAGTTAGCTGGAAAAGAATTAGTTGCTATGGGTGAAATCATAAAAAGACCTATTGTGATTGGTTTTTCTGATGATGGCAAAGGTGTTCAAAATGATCAAATGATGGAATCTGCTATGAAAAAAGCCTATCAACTAAACAGTATTATTGTTGCTCATTGTGAAGATGAAAGAGAGTTATTGAGAGGCGCTTGTGTCAATGAAGGTGTTTTCTCTAAGCAACATGATTTAATCGGTATTAATAATGCGAGTGAATACAATCAAGTAGCTAGAGATATTGACTTAGTAAGACAGATTGGCAACAGATATCATGTTTGTCATGTTTCTACCAAAGAGAGTGTTGAACTAATTAAGCAAGCAAAGAAAGAAAATTTACAGGTAAGTGGAGAGGTAAGTCCACATCATTTACTACTGAGTGATGATGAAATAAAGAAAGCTTGTAGTTCATATAAAATGAATCCACCACTAAGATCAAAAAAAGATAAACTAGCATTACTAAAAGGATTAAATGAAGGTGTGTTAGAAGTCATTGCAACAGATCATGCACCTCATAGTAGGGAAGAAAAGAAGCAAAGCATAGATAAGGCTCCTTTTGGAATTATTGGATTACAACATGCTTTCCCACTTCTTTACACAAGATTAGTCAAAGAAAACTTAGTAAGCTTAGAAACAATTCTTAATGCACTAACAATAAATCCTAGAAAGCTGTTACAGATAGAAGGAAGCTTTGATGTCAATCAACCTGCTGATATTTGTGTTTTTGATTTAGAGAAAGAATATCAAATAAAAGAAGAAGATATCGTATCAAAATCATCGAATATGCCTTTTTTAGGAGTAAATGTATTTGGAGAATTAAAATTAATGATAATCAATGGAGATATTAAACTTAGGAGGTAATGATGGCTAATAAACATGGAATAATGCAGATTGTCAGCAATGTAAAGATTGCGAAAGATGTTTATAAAATGATAGTAAAAGGTGATGGTGTAAAATACATTCAACGATCTGGTCAATTTGTGAATCTAAAAATTGATAACATTGAAACATATTTACGAAGACCGATGAGCATTTGTGATTATGATTATGCAACAGATAGTCTCACAATTATCTATAAAGTAGTAGGTAGAGGAACAAGGCTTATGCAAAAAATGCAACCAAACGAGTATGTTGATATGTTAATAGGATTGGGTAATGGATTTATGATTCCAAACTCTATTAAAACAGCTTTATTAGTTGGTGGTGGAGTAGGAGTTCCACCACTATATAAACTAGCGAAAGACTTACATCAAAAAGATATTAACGTAGTATCTGTATTCGGTTTTCGAAATAAAGAAGATATTTTTTATGAAGAAGAATTTAAACAATTTGGTCAAGTTTATATTGCTACCGATGATGGAAGCTATGGTTTTAAAGGAAATGTAATTGAGCTTATCAAAGAAAAGAAAATAAGATATGATAAATATTTCGCTTGTGGACCAGAGCGAATGTTGGATGGATTAGTTCTATTTGATCATCAAAATGGATACCTATCCTTTGAAGAAAGGATGGGTTGTGGCTTTGGTGCATGTATGGGTTGTTCTTGTAAAGTAAAAACAGCCCCTTATAAACGAATTTGTGTAGAGGGACCAGTATTGGAAGCTAGTGAGGTGATTGTTCGTGGATAAACGTTTAGAAATTACATTACCTGGAATGACAATTAAAAATCCAATTATTCCTGCTAGTGGAACATATGGATTTGGTTATGAATTTGCAGATTTTTATGATATTAATATTTTAGGAAGCATTATGTTGAAAGGAACAACCTTAGAACCTAGATTCGGTAATCCTTTACCTAGAATTGCAGAAGGAAAATATGGGATGCTAAATGCAATAGGTCTTCAGAATCCTGGGGTTGATAAGGTCATGAGTGAAGAACTGGAAAAACTAAGACCATTATATAATGATGTAGTGATAGCGAATGTAGCTGGAAGTTCGATAGAAGATTATATAGAAACCGCTAAAAGAATATCGTCTCATGATAAGGTAGGTGCTTTAGAATTAAATATTTCTTGTCCTAATGTAAAAGCAGGAGGTATTCAATTTGGAACTGATCCTACTATGGCGAAAGAATTAACTAGAAGAGTCAAAGAAGTAAGTAGTAAACCTGTCTATGTAAAGTTATCACCGAATGTGACTGATATTACAATCATGGCAAAAGCAGTGGAAGAAGCTGGAGCTGATGGTATTACAATGATTAATACATTGATTGGTATGCGTTTTGATTTGAAAACAGCAAAACCGATTATCTATAATAAAACAGGGGGATATTCTGGACCAGCGATATTTCCTGTGGCTTTACGTATGATTTATCAAGTATATCAAGCTGTCAATATTCCTATTATTGGAATGGGTGGAGTCAGTAGTGCAGAGGATGTCATTGAGATGATGTATGCAGGAGCTAGTGCGGTAGCCGTAGGATCTAGTAATTTAGTGGATCCATATGCTTGTGTCAAAATTATTAAACGGTTACCAGATTTAATGGATGAGTTGGCGATTAATAAATTAGAAAATATTATTGGAAGGAGTCATAATAATGGAGAGTAGGGTTATTATTGCATTAGATTTTAAAAGTAAAGAGGAAACTATTAATTTTTTAGATAAGTTTCAAAACGAGAAACTGTATGTAAAAGTTGGAATGGAAGCAATCTATGGACAAGGATTTGAATTGATTAAAGAAATCAAAGAAAGAGGACATCAAATTTTCTTAGATTTAAAATGTCATGATATACCTAACACTGTAAAAGCTGCTATGCGTCAATTAGCAAGATTAGGTGTAGATATGGTAAATGTTCATGCAAGTGGTGGTATTGCAATGATGAAGGCTGCTATTGACGGTTTAGAAGAAGGAAAAGTAACAGATCAAAGACCATTGTGTATTGCTGTTACTTGTTTAACTAGTCTAGATCAAGGTATTTTAAATAAAGAATTATTAATTGAGAAATCATTAGAAGCTGTTGTATTACATTGGGCTAAGAATGCGAAAGAAGCAAGTTTAGATGGTGTGGTATGTTCACCATTAGAATCAAAAATGATACATGAGAATTTAGGAGAAGACTTTTTAACAGTTACTCCAGGTATTCGTTTATTAGAGGATAGTCTAGATGATCAAAGAAGAGTAACCACACCTACAATTGCGAAAGAACTAACATCTAGTTATATTGTAGTAGGTAGAACGATTACAAAAGCTAATAATCCTTTAGAAACATATGTAAAAGTAGTAGAGGAGTTTCAAGGATAAGTTAGACTAAGAATCAATTACATAATAACAAGGAGAAAAGAGTATGAAAAGAAAAATAGCAGAACATTTGTTACATATTGAAGCAGTATTTTTAAGACCAAATAATCCTTTTACTTGGGCAAGTGGTATTAAGTCACCGATTTATTGTGATAATAGATTGACTCTTTCATATCCAAATGTGAGAAAAGATATAGAGAAAAGCATGGCAGATTTAGTGAAAGAAAAATTTCCTGAATGTGAAGTTTTAATGGGAACAGCTACTGCTGGTATTCCTCATGCTGCATTAATGTCAGAAATCTTAGATTTGCCAATGGGTTATGTCAGAGGTGGAGTAAAGAGCCATGGAAGAAACAATCAAATAGAAGGTAAGATTAAAGAAGGAATGAAAGTAGTAGTGGTAGAAGATTTAGTTTCTACTGGTGGTAGTAGTATTGAATGTGTTGAAGCATTAAGGGAAGCTGGCTGTGATGTATTAGGAATGGTTGCGATATTTACGTATGGATTAGAAAAAGCGAATATTAATTTTGAAAAAGCAAATTGTGAGTATTATTCAATCACTGATTATGATACTTTGATTGATGTAGCGATGGAGAAAGAATACATCAAGGAAGACGATTTAGAGAAGTTGAAAGCTTGGAAGAAAGATCCAAGTGATCAAAGTTGGATGGAGAAGTAAATTGATAAATATCCAAAACTAGATGATATCAACCAGATATACCTACTATATACTTCGTTAAATCAGATATTCATTATATGTTAAAAAAACACTGATTTAGTTATCAATGTTTTAAATATTAATAGTTTATTTAATTTGCGTTTCTACCAAAAAAAGGATGTTGCGTTGCATTATGTAATAAAAGAAATATTAAAAAATGAACTTATGTATATACTCGGAAATGATTTTAATTCTTTGATTAGAATCATTTCTATTTGTGGTATTAACTCCTATATAAACTTTAACTTTTGGTTCTGTTCCAGAAGGACGAATTACAAACCATGAATTATCTTCAAGATAAAATTTCAATACGTTAGATTTTGGCAAGATGAGTTTTAACTCTGTCTCAGTTTGATAATCAAAGCTTTTTCCTAATAAATAATCTTCATATTTTATTACTTTTGATTCAGCAAAATGGGTAGGAGTAGACTCTCTAAAACGTGATAATAACTTATCCATTGCCTCTGCACCATCTTTTCCCTCAAACACAAGATTAATTAGCTTTTCTTGATAATATCCATAATGACGATATAGTTTATCTAAAACATCAAGTAAAGTTAATCCTTGTTGTTGGTAATAGCAGGCGGCTTCTACACAGATTAAGACAGATTGTATGGCATCTTTATCACGAACAAAATCATCCATTAAGTAACCGCAGGACTCTTCGTATCCAAATAGAAAATGCTTATCAGTATTTTCTATTAATCCAATTTGTTCCCCTATAAATTTAAAACCAGTAAGTGTAGAGTAAACATTGCAACCAAAGCTTTTAGCAATTTGAGCACCCATATCAGATGTGACAATAGTATTAAATACATAACTATTGTCCAGTAATAACCCTTGTTCTTGCTTTTGTGAAAGAACATAGTAAAGCAATATAGCAGCTGTTTGATTTCCAGTTAGCAAAGTATATTGGTTTGATTTATTTTTAACTCCTAATGCAACACGATCAGCATCAGGATCAGTTGCTAATATAATATCAGCATTTTTCTCTTTGGCTAATTCTATAGCTTTTTCAAATGCTTTTGGATCTTCTGGATTAGGTGATTTCACAGTTGAAAAATTTGGATCAGGAATGCATTGTTCTTCTACATAGAAAACATTATGATATCCAGTAGTTTTCAAAATAGAACGAACAAGTTCATAACCGGTTCCATGAAGTGGGCTATAAACTATTTTAATATCTTCTTTAGTAATTGTAGGGTTTAATTGAAGCGACACTACTTTTTTAATGTAAGCATCATCTACTTTTTTGCCGATTATTTTAATTCTATTTTTATCGATTGAATCAGCTAATGAGTCAGCAGTTATTTCAAACTCATCAACAATCGCATTTATTTTAGTAATAATTTCATTTACCTGATGTGGAACTAATTGACAACCACTAGCATCATAGAGCTTATACCCATTATATTCTGGTGGATTATGACTAGCTGTTATTACGATGCCTCCTATAGCATTAAGATATCTAATTGCAAAAGATAATTCAGGTGTTGGTCTCATTGATGAAAATAAGTAAACATTAATATAGTTTGTCGCTAGAATTCTTGCAGCTTCTTCAGCAAAGATTTTTGAATAGTGACGACAATCATAAGCAATAACTACACTACAATTTGTTCCATATTCTTGGGTTAGGTAATCTGAATAACCTTGTGTTACTTTTCTTATTGTAAAAATGTTCAACCGATTCGTTCCAACACCCAAAATGCCTCTCATTCCGCCAGTACCAAATTCTAAATTTTTATAAAAGCATTCTTCTAATTGGTTTTTATCAAGAACTTCTAATTCTTTTTTTAATTCAGTAGGAAGTTTTGGGAACTGTTTCCATTTGTTATAAATATTCTGCCACATTTTTTCTCCTTTTATCAAATTATGATTAGTTTTCCTTCGCATTTATCATCTTTTCAATATATTTTGTTGAAACAGGACTATAGTCATGATATCATATATCACGATTATTAACAATTTTTTCTATTTATTTTAAATAACAAGGAGGTAAATATAATGATTTGTGCTTTAATTATGGCTGGGGGAAAGGGAACCCGTTTTTGGCCACTATCGACTGATGAGTTACCAAAACAATTCTTATGCCTGACGGGAGAAAAAGCTATGATTCAAGAAACATTTGATCGTATAACCTCAGTAATTCCTCCAGAAAATGTATTTGTATGTACATCTAGACAATATGTAAATTTGGTTAAAGAGCACTTATCACTACTACCAAATCAAAATATTATTATTGAACCAGAGGCACGTAATACAGCACCATGTATTGCTCTTTCTGCCTTTGCGATTCTACGTCTTAATCCTAATATAACAAGTATGATTGTTTTACCATCTGATCATTTGATTACTCAACAAGATGAATTCTGTAATATTATAGTGAATGGGAATCGGTTGTTACAAAAATTTCCAGATCATATTTTTACTTTAGGAATTCAGCCAGATAGACCTGAAACTGGTTATGGGTATATTAAGCAAGGTGAAGAGGTTATTGGAATTAACAATCAAGTAGTCTTTAAAGTCGAAAAGTTTGTTGAAAAGCCAAACAGAGCAGTGGCAGAAGAATACTTGCAAGAAGGTAGTTATTTGTGGAATTCTGGCATGTTTATTTGGAATATCAATCATATCTTATCATTAATGGAAGCATTTCAGCCTACTACATATCAAGCACTTATGGGATTGTTATCTTGTGAAATTCATGAATTTCAAAATTTTATAGATGAAAATTATCATCTTACTGAAGCGACATCAGTTGATTATGCTATTCTTGAAAAGACTTCTGATATTTATGTTATTCCTAGTCAATTTGGGTGGGATGACTTAGGTAATTGGAGTAGTTTTGAACGATATAATGATAAGGATATTAATGGGAATGTATTAAAATCTGTTACACAATCTCTAAATTCAACTGGAAATATCGTTATAACTAAAAAGCCAATCGTATTAAATGATATAAACGATTTGATAATTGTTGAAACTGAAGACTACATTCTTATTTCTTCGAAAAAGGATGAGCAAAATATTAGAAAAGCGAAAGGAGTTTTTAAATAATGAAAAAAGTTTTAATTACAGGAATTACAGGTCAAGATGGCTCGTATTTAGCAGAATTATTGTTAAGTAAAGGGTATGAAGTTTATGGGTTAATGAGAAGAAAGAGCAAAGTAGATTACGGAAATATTTCACATCTAGTGGATAAAGTTAATTTGATATATGGTGATATGACAGATATTGTTTCTTTAATATCAGCAATGTATACTTCACAAGCAGATGAAGTATATAATCTTGCAGCACAGTCATTTGTTGCTACTTCATGGGAACAACCTATTGCAACAGCAGAGATTGATGCTTTAGGTGTAACGAATATGCTTGAAGCTATTCGGATTGTGAACCCTAAAGCTCGTTTTTACCAAGCTTCTACAAGCGAAATGTTTGGTTTAGTACAGGAAATTCCACAAAGTGAAACAACTCCATTTTATCCTAGAAGCCCTTATGGAGTAGCAAAGTTATATGGGCATTGGATTACAAAAAATTACAGAGAAAGTTACCAATTATATGCATGTTCTGGTATTTTGTTTAATCATGAATCGGAACGTCGTGGAAAAGAATTTGTCACAAGAAAAATAACAAACGCAGTAGCAAATATAAAATTTGGGAAACAATCGGTATTAGAATTAGGAAATATGGATGCAAAACGCGATTGGGGTCATGCTCAAGATTATGTTAATGCTATGTGGTTAATGTTACAACAAGAACAGCCAGAGGACTACGTTATTGCGACAGGACAAACACGTACCGTACGTGAATTTGCAGATACTGCATTTAGAACAGCTGGCATAGAATTAGAATGGTTAGGTGAAGGGATCGATGAAATAGCTATTGATAAAGCTAGTGGGAAAACAGTAGTTAAAGTGGATCCTAAGTTTTTTAGACCAGCAGAGGTTGAATTTCTATTAGGAGATGCAACAAAAGCTGAAAAAGAATTAGGTTGGAAAAGAGAAATATCTTTTGAACGATTAGTTGAAAGAATGGTTGAAAGTGATTTAGCGAGAGTTGCTAAAAATGAAGAATAATACAATAAAGAAATGCTTAGTTATTGGTGGTGCTGGATTTGTAGGCGAATATTTAATAGAACAATTATTTGCTGATGATTATGAAGTGCATGCCACTAAATTAGCAAAAGAGGTAATTAGTAGTCAACATTGTATAGAGCATGATTTAGATATTTTAGATTACAATCAAACCGTTTCATTACTAGCAGAAATAAAACCTGCAACTATTGTTTTGTTGGCTGCACAAAGTTCAGTGGCGTTATCATGGGAAATTCCTCAGCGAACAGTTGAAATAAATGTTTTGGGTCCAATTAATATATTAGAAGCAATTAGAGTATTGGGAATAAAGACTAGATTATTATTGGTTGGATCAAGTGAGCAATATGGAATTGTTGCTTCTCAAGATATTCCAATTACTGAAAATCATCAAACAAGCCCAATGAATCCTTATGCTATTAGTAAGACATCTCAGGAACTGTTTGGTCATCTTTATCTGAAAACATTTCAACTAGATGTGATATTTGTTCGTGCTTTTAATCATATAGGGCCTAAACAAACATCAGCATTTGTTGTTTCAGATTTTGCAAAACAGATTGCTGAAATTGAAAAGGGTCTTAAAGATCCAATTATTTACGTTGGTAATCTCGAAGCAAAAAGGGATTTTACTGACGTTAGAGATGTGGCTAAAGCCTATGTTCAAATTCTTGAAAAAGGTAGGTCTGGAGAAATATATAATGTTGGCTCTGGCAAAGCAACTTCAATTTCTTTTCTCTTAAATCAATTAATTGAACTATCAACAAAAGAGATAGAAATAAGATTGGACAAAGAAAGAATGAGACCATCAGATATGCCAATTATTGAAGCAGATACTATTAAAATAAAGAAAGAGGTAGGTTGGTCAGCAGAAATAGATTTAAAAAGGTCATTATTGGACACACTTAATAACTGGAGAGATAAAATCAATAATAATCTCACTATCTAATCTTATAATATAACAATTATATCTAGTTAAATTTGGAGGGCAAAAATGAATTTATATATATCAATAAAGAATAAGATGAATAGGTATTTTAATGAGAAAAGTAGTGTAGAGAAAAGCGATTGGTTATTTTTAGGCTCTCTTGTTGTGATTTGTTGTTTTTTGTTCTATCAATCTTATGATATGCCCATTACAATTAGGCACTCTCAAAAATTGCTTGAGCTAATTCTTAAGGCAAGACCACAACACTTTTATGGTGAAGTTTATGATGCAGCAATGTCTGGTTATTATTTTAACGATCCTAGTGTTGTGCATGCGGCAAATTATAGTTTTTTATTATATTTAATAGAATCAATTATAATTTCACCATTATTTATTTTTGAAAATCTATTTAATATTTCTCTGTCTCTTAGCTTTTACGTGTTTTATACAAAGATAATAATGGTGTTTTTTACTATAGCTTCTGCACTTATTCTCAAAAAGATTGGTTTAAAATTTAATTTGGGAGTACAACGTTCTAATTGGTTAGCTTTTGCATTTATATCCTCACCAATTATCTTGTTTGGAAGTACAACATTTGGTCAATTTGATATGATTTCTATTTTCTTTTTATTAATAGCGTTGCTCAAATATTTTAATAAAGAATATTATAAATTCTGTGGTTATATAGCTATCGCAATTAATATTAAACCATTTGCAGTGCTTACGTTATTGGTTCTAATTATATTAATTGAAAAAAGATTTTTTCAAATTATTAAATATTTATTATCTGGTGTATCCCTTTTATTAATTGAAAACTTTATTTTTTCTTTTTCACAAGGGAAAGCAGAAACCGTTTCAGGAATGGCTACGGTTTATGACTTTAAAGGTAGAGTCTTTGCAAGCGGATTTGTAACAATGGCTAACGTTTCCTATATTATTGTTGGAATGGTTATCATTATATCATTAGCTTACATGAAAAAGATAAAAAGTGATGAGGAATTGCAAGTGTATGGAATTTTGTTTCCATTAGCGATGTATACTGTTTTCTTTGGCTTCATATTATGGCATCCACAATGGTTATGCATTATGGTTCCATTTGTTTCATTAGCTACATTCTCTTTTGCTAATTTCAAGTTAAATATGTATTTAGAAATAGCTTGGGGAGTTGGTTATATTCTGACATCTGTTTTATATTTTGTAAATAATGTAGATACAGCTATGATCAATCAAGGGCTATTAAGTACTATTACTAACGTTAAAATTGAACTTAGTAATCCAACTTTTTTCACAGAGTTATTTTGTAACAAATTTAATATTCCTATCAGTTTTTATGTGAGTATCTTTTTTGGATCTATGCTGATGATATTGTTATCGAAGATTCCTTTTCAACGCAAGAAATTAGGATTGGTTGATGATAAGATTGAGCCTATAACTAGAGGCTTTATGTGGGGGAGAATGTTAGTTATATGTATATTTTTGATACCAACTTTTATTAATTATTTTAGTCAGTTTTAATTGATGTAGTCCTCTACGGTTTATTCGTATCATTTCTTTAACGATAGTAGAATAAGGCAGAACTAATAGACCAATTCGTTTTCTATGAAACATCCTATTGTATTGTGGAATGCCACATATATAGCAGTTTTTACAAAAGCCACTAGTATGAAGTCTAGAAATCATGGTCTTAACATCCATATGAATTTGTAAGCTAGGGATACTTTCCTTTAGTAATGATGAAGCCTAAGAAGTTAGCTTTATCATTCTTGGCATTGGTAATTTTCGTTTTCTCATCATTGAGTCGTAGTTTAAGAACTTCTTCAAGAAACATTTTGATTTCTTGTTTCAGTTGCTTTGCGTATTCTTTCGATGAGATAGTACCAATAAGGAAATCATCTGCGTAGCGAACATAATGGACTCTTCTAAAAGTAGAATCCATGACATCAATGGAAGGAGTATCTTTCAATTGTTTTCTAAGATGTTTAATCGTAGAAACATCATGAAAAGCGATTGCCTTCTTGAGTTGATATCTAGTTCAGATAATGGATATCCCACTGCCAATACTAAGTTACTACACAAACCAATCCAAGATATTATTACCTATGGTAATCAAGTTCTTAGAGGGGTTATGAATTCTAACCAAGGATGTATCAATTATTCAAAAGGCTCTTATATTCAATATATTATTCAATACTCCTTAGCAAAAACAGTCGCTAGGAGCGGAAATATCACCTTCAATGAACCATGTAGTACCATTCCAACTGTTCACTTGTGCAATCGCACTATGTAATGCTACGGTTTGGTCGAAAACCATGAGAGTAGTTTGAGAATGTAGATTCGTAGATACATTCAAGTAAGATACGAACACATTCTTGGATAAGTTTATCTTTACCGTTAGGAAATGATAACTTACGCATTTTACCATTCTTTTTTAGGAATGTAAGTAATTCTGTTTGGTTTTGGTTGATAGGAATTATCTCTTAAAGATGAGATAATATCATCAATCCATTCTTCACAGAAACCATGAAGAGAAGTATCATCACTGCCTTTCGTTTCAGCACCATCATTGTTTCTGATGAAGTTGTAGGCAATGTAATAACATTCTCTTCTATACAGTAAAGGATAAATACCTTTATTGATGTAACAGTGATTATCACTATTACGGCGACGACAGGTGACCTTTAGGTTAAAACAAACCTATGTACTACTCATTACAAGTACTCGTTGGGCTACTGTTGAGTCTCTTTACCCGTGATAGTTTTAAATAAATAAACTAGAGCACTAGGGTATATCACGGTAACACTTTATATAGTATATTCATACTTAGGTACTCAGTTAGTCGTATCATAATTACATTATGTGTGTCATTCAACCTATGTATATTCTACCGTAAAAATATAGAATATATTGATTGATATTAGGAGTGGATACCTAACAGCTTCCTGAGCCACTGACCTGAGTTCAACTTTAGAAGTTTTACCATATATGACCTAACTCGCTAAGCTACTCGTTACAAAGTAACTAATCTTAGCTTTACCAACATGCTTTGGTTCCCCTTAGGTTTTCCCTTTGAGGTAAGTTGGTTGTTTTATACCGCATTGTAGGAGCGGCAATTCCTATGGAATATATATAAAGTGCAAGAACGTGTGCACTATACGAGGAGAGTCAATATGGAGAGTTTAAGCATAGTTTTATTAGCTTATAACGAAGAAGAAAATCTAAAGGTATTTATTCCTAGGTTGATTAAAAATGTAAATACTTTAGCTGTAGATTATGAGATTTTGGTTATTGATTCAGCAAACCCAACTGATAATACAGCTAGTGTTTGTCAGCAATTTAATGCACGCTATATTCCTCAAGAAGAATCATTCTATGGTGGAGCATTTAGAACTGGTATTAAATATGCCAGCAAAGACAGAATACTTGTACTAGATGTAGATGGTTCACATCAACCTGAATCAATCCCTGATGTTTATAAGAAAGCTATCAATGGGTACGATTTAGTGATAGGATCACGCTATGTCAAAGGTGGAAAGACAAATGATTCGCTTTTATCAAAGCTAATGTCTTTATTACTTAATACAACTTTTAGGATTGCTTTAGGTATTAAAGCGAAAGATATTTCAACAAGTTTTCGTATTTATAAAACCGCTCAATTAAAAAACGTAACTTTAAAATGTAGAAATTTTGATGTATTAGAAGAAGTTGTTTATTTATTAAAAATTGACAATAAAAATTTCAAAATAGGTGAGGTACCAATTTATTTCGATAAAAGGATTTATGGGGAATCAAAACGCAGACTACTTCCTTTTATTATTACATATTTGAAGACTTTATTTAGACTGACAGGAATGAGGATTAAACATGTCTTTTCTAAATAATTTGTTGAAAAACTCAACATTCAAAAACCTAGTGATATATATTTTAATTGGTGGTTTTGCATTTATCATTGATTATACTGTATTCATTCTGACATTTGAATATTTTGGGATAAATGAGTATATTGCAAATTTAATTGCTATGAATGTCGGTGCAATATTCAGTTTTTCTTTTAATGCTTTTTTAAACTTTAAAAAAACTGATAAATTATTGAAAAGATTTTTCTCTTATTATATCGTTATTGTTATTGGTATGGGTATTTCGACCTTTATTTTATCTTTATGGGGAAAAGAAAATATTCAAATTGGCAAAATAGTGGCAATGGCTATTGTATCTTGTTTTCAATTTATTTTTAATAAAATATTTACTTTTAATCACTAATAGATTTATTGACTATTTTATTAAAAAAGGCTTTAAGAAATGATAAGGAAGTATTAGCAAAGTTAGATTCCTAAAATATCGTGTTAATAGACAGAGGGATTTGAGAATTGGAAAGAAAGCAAGTATTTATATTTTAAAAATGATTGCGATAACATAGTAGTCATAGAAATCTGTCTAATTGTTCTTTAAGCGATTATAATTATACAAGATTTCTATTTTTTTGGTATATACCTACTTATTTTACGCTATTCAAAACGATTATGTTTCTAGACAAATTGGATGGAGAAGTAAAGGATTTATTTATGGATTAGATTTCAAAAAAAAGATGGTGAAAGTGGGAGGCTGAATGCGGGCTCCTTCTTTGCTTTTATCATAAATTTATTGTTTGTCTTTTGTTTTATGGTGCAAAAAACATATGTTTTATCCAAAAATAAACAGATAGTTATCAATTTCTTAAGAAAATATTAATTTTTTTCAATATTTTGTTGAAACTATTCCAATTTTCTATTAAACTGTGTACGGGTGATTATTATGAAAGCTATTGTAATAGATATTGTTAAAAGGAACGATGATGATGTAAATATTAAAATAGATAAAAATAGAAAAAAAACTGGAGTTGTATTATCCATTATTACTACTACTATAGTAGTGGCTTGTCATTGGTTAATAAATA
>Ga0153945_1000159_pt1 | contig 20868 bp, 17 predicted proteins | sample TSNJ029MetaG_FD_104720 | JGI IMG/M metagenome (GOLD analysis project Ga0153945, IMG submission 104720) | Attine ant fungus gardens microbial communities from New Jersey, USA - TSNJ029 MetaG | ecosystem: Host-associated > Fungi > Mycelium > Unclassified | place: USA: New Jersey, Wharton State...
CTAGGATTGCTAAATATGTTTCATAAGAAAAGTTATTGAAGTAAAATCGAATACTTAATAGAAAAACAACTGAATAGTATATTAACAAAGTTATTTGATAATTAATAAATTCAATAAAGACAATGCTTGGAGCTTCTTTTGGATCAACTCCTTGTTTATTAAAAAGATATAATTGAGCAATCTTTCCAGTCGTAATGAAGAAAACATTATTAATAAACAAAGTAATGAAATTATTCTGAATTGCTTGTTTTAATGTATATGATTTATTATTTATGGTTGTTAGCATCCAAATATTTATGGCTTGAATAATATAATAAAAAGTTGTATAGATAATAAGAATCAAAATAGATAGTATTGATAAATCATCAAGTACTTGAAGTATTTCAAGATAATAATCCTTTATATTGTAATATAATGCTATGATAACCAACAATATTAATAAAATAGTTTTCCATGGTATTTTCTTTATCATAATAAGTCCGTCCTTTTATTATTAGTAGTGTATCATAAAATGCTAGAAAATTACAGCATATAACGGCTAAATAAAAAGATTGGTAAAAATAGATAGTTCTGCTATAATAGTATTTATAGGGGGGATATGTTTTATGAGAGAGTTATTTAATGAACAAGAAATAAGTCGAACTCTGACACGTATTTCTCATGAAATTATCGAAAAAAATAAGGGAGTTGATAATTTGGTATTGATTGGTATTTTGACAAGAGGTAGATATTTAGCCAACCGAATACAAGAAATAATTAAAAGTATCGATGGTGTGGCTTTACCATGTGGTTATATTGACATTACTAACTATAGAGATGATCAAAAAAAATCAAAAGAAATTGACAATACGTTAATTCCTTTTTCTATTGAAAATAAAAAAATTATTTTAGTTGATGATGTTTTTTTTAGTGGTAGGACGATTCGTGCAGCGATGGATGGGTTAATGAAAAGAGGACGCCCACTTGAAATTCAATTAGTTGAATTAATTGATCGAGGACATCGACAATTACCTATTCGAGCTAATTATGTTGGAAAGAATGTTCCTACTAGTGTCGATGAAATTATTGAAGTACGGCTTAAAGAAATTGATGGTATGGATAGTGTTATTTTAAAAGATGGAGGAGAATAAATGTGGAAAATAAAAAAGTGAAAAAAGCAGTAATTCCTGCTGCGGGACTGGGTACTCGTTTTTTACCTGCGACAAAAGCATTAGCGAAAGAAATGTTACCAATTGTTGATATCCCAACAATTCAATATATTGTTCAAGAAGCTGTGAATAGTGGAATTGAAGAAGTTTTAATTATTACAAATGATAGTAAACAAATCATTCATAATCATTTTGATAGAAATTATGATTTAGAAGAAAAATTAAAAGCTTCAAATAAATTATTAGAAGTTGATATAATTGTTAATATAGCAAATATGGCCAAGGTTACATATACAAGACAAGACAATCCAAGAGGATTAGGACATGCCATTTTATGTGCTAAGTCTTTTGTTGGCGATGATCCATTTGCGATTTTACTAGGGGATGATGTTGTTGTTAATAAAAATGGACTTCCTGCATTAAAACAATTAATTGATGCATATGATAGTATGCAGGCTTCTATTATTGGTGTACAAACTGTCGCAAAAGAGAATGTGAATAAATACGGTATTGTTACTCCAAAGAAAGAAATAACTGATCGATTAGTAGAAATAACCGACATGATAGAAAAACCAAAAATAGAAGAAGCACCAAGTTGTTTAGCTGGATTAGGACGTTATGTTTTAACTCCTACAATATTTTCGCTATTAGAAACGCAAGCTGCTGGAGCAAATAATGAAATCCAATTAACTGATGCTATCAAACGTTTGATGCCAGAGGAAAAAGTATATGCTTATGATTTTGAAGGACAACGTTATGATGTTGGTGATAAATTTGGATATGTGAAAGCGACAATCGATTTTGCTTTAGAGCGTGAAGATTTAAAAGACAATGTCGTTAATTATTTAAAAGAAGTTACTAATAAATTATAGTTTAAAGGAGAAACATTTTATGGGATTGTTCAATAAAAGAAGTGATCATGAAGGATTAGATGATGAAGCATTAGAATATTTTAGAAGTAATAATGATATGATTATTGATTCAAGAAAATGGATATTGGTTATTATTGTTGGTGTATTTCTTGCAGTAATGTTAGGGATTGGATATGGATTTATTTCTTATACAATTGATTTACATTTTAGTTTGATTCTTATTGCTTTCGGTTATTTGCTTTCTTATGTTTTGAAAAAAATAACTGGTTTTGGAAGTAAGGCATTAGGCATTGTAGCATTAGTTTGTTATCTGATTTTAGTATTTGTTAGCTTAGGAAGTGTCTTTGCGATTGCATTTTCAGATACGCTTGGTGGAAGTTTCATTAAATATTTATTTGATCCATTTATTTGGAGATTGATGTTTGAATCATTAATAAACGTTAGCAGTATTTCGACATTTATCATTTATGCAATTGGTGGTGTTGCAACATTCCAATATGCTTGTCGATAAAATTTAAGAGTAAACTATTAGCATTGATAGCTTACTTTTTTATTGATGATTATAGAAGGATTGTTAAAAAAATATCAATACTATCAAAAATAAAGGTTTTCTTCTAGTCAAATTAGCGTATTGGTAGTATAATTATATATGTGAAAAATAAGGAGGTTTATTTTATTATGGCGAAAACGTATTCTTCAATGGATGGAAATACTGCTGCAGCACATGTGGCCTATGCCTTTACAGAAGTAGCTAGTATTTATCCAATTACACCATCATCACCGATGGCTGAAAATGCAGAGGCTTGGGCAGCACAAGGTCGTAAAAATATATTTGGCTCAACAGTTAATGTAATTGAAATGCAATCGGAAGCTGGTGCTGCTGGTGCGGTGCATGGTGCTTTGCAAGGAGGAGCTTTGGCAACAACTTTTACAGCATCACAAGGTTTGTTATTGATGATTCCAAACCTTTACAAACTTACAGGAGAGTTATTACCTGGTGTTTTCCATGTTTCTGCTCGATCTTTAGCAACTAGAGCATTAAGTATTTTTGGAGATCATCAAGATGTTTATGCATGCCGTCAAATAGGTATGCCAATGATTTGTTCTCATTCTGTTCAAGAGGTAATGGATTTAGGTGGGATTGCTCATTTAGCAGCAATCAAATCTTCTGTTCCAGTAATGCATTTCTTTGATGGATTTAGAACATCTCACGAAATTCAAAAAGTTGAAGTATTAGATTACGAATTTTTAAATGACTTACTAGATAAAGAAGCATTAGCAAAATTTAAGGCACAAGCAATGAACCCACATACTAATCCAGTAGAACGTGGTGGTGCTGAAAATGATGATATTTATTTCCAAGGTAGAGAAGCTCAAAACTTACATTATGAAGCAGTAACTGAAGTCATTGTAGATTATATGAAGAAAATTTCTGAGCACACTGGAAGAGAATATGCTCCATTTACATACTATGGTGATAAAGATGCAACGCGACTCATTATTGCTATGGGGTCAGTTACTGAAACAATTAAGGAAACGATTGATGAATTAGCAAAACAAGGAGAAAAAGTTGGTTTAATTAAAGTACATTTATACCGTCCTTTCTCTGCTAAATATTTATTAAGTGTTTTACCAAAATCAGTTAAAAAAGTAGCTATATTAGATAGAACGAAAGAAATGGGAGCAACTGGAGAACCATTATATTTAGATGTTGTCAGTGTTTTAGCTAATCAAGGATTAGAAGTATTGATAGGTGGACGTTATGGATTAAGTAGTAAAGATACAACACCTAGTCAAATAAAAGCAGTATATGATCACTTAAATAGTAGCCTTCCATTTAATGGATTTACAATAGGAATTGTTGATGATGTAACTAACTTATCTTTAAAAGAAGATAAATCATTCCATGTAGAATCAGATTATACGGCTTGTCTATTTTATGGGCTAGGCTCTGATGGAACTGTATCAGCTAATAAAAACTCTATAAAAATTATTGGAGATCATACAGATTTATATTCACAGGCATATTTTGCTTATGATTCTAAAAAAGCAGGTGGAGCAACTCGTTCTAATTTACGTTTTGGTAAATCGCCAATTCGTGCAACTTATTATGTAAGTAACGCGGATTTTATATCCTGTTCTTTAGATAATTATGTTTTAAAATATGATATGTTAAAGAACCTTAAAAATGGGGGAACATTTTTATTAAATACTGAATTTAGTAAAGAAGAAGTGATTGATTATTTACCAAAATATGTAAAAAAACAATTAGCTGAAAAGAAAGCAAAGTTTTATATTGTTAATGCAAATAAAATTGCGACAGAAATTGGTATGGGACGCCGTACAAATACGATTCTTCAATCAGCATTCTTTGCATTAAATCCGCAAATTTTACCAATAGAAGAAGCCGTTGATTATATGAAACAAGCAGCTAAAAAATCCTATAGTAAAAAAGGTGATGCGATTGTAGAACTTAACTATAAAGCAATTGATCAAGGAAAAGATGCGATTGTACAAGTAGATGTAGATCCTAGCTGGACAGAATATGAAGTAAGCCGTACACGTAATCGTATAGGAGATGAACATTTTGATGAATTTGTTACTGTCATCAATCAATTAGATGGATATGATTTACCAGTTTCTAGTTTCCTAAATAAATTAGATGGAACTATGAAATCTGGAGTAGCATATTACGAAAAACGTGCGATTGCTACGGAAGTACCAAGATGGATTAAAGATGCCTGTATTCAATGTAATAGTTGTGTTATGGTATGTCCTCATGCAACAGTTCGTGCATTCTTGCTAGATGAAGATGAAGTAGCGAATGCACCAGAAGATATTTCTAATGATGTATTAAAACCAATTGGGAAGAACGTTGAAGGCTTAGTATACCGTATTCAAGTTTCACCTGACAACTGTGTTGGTTGTGGTTTATGTGCTGTAGAGTGTCCTGGAAAAGGAGGCGTTAAAGCATTAGAAATGGTTAGTGTGAAAGATGAATTAGAACATGCGGCTTTAGCAGATTATTTATATAAGAAAGTATCCTATAAAACTGATAAATATCCAACAACTATGGTAAAAGGTGTTGGGTTTATGAAACCTTACTTTGAAGTATCAGGTGCTTGTGCTGGATGTGGTGAAACGCCTTATTATCGTTTAGCTTCACAATTATTTGGTGAAGATATGATTATTGCGAATGCTACTGGATGTAGTTCTATTTATACTGGAAGTACACCATCAACACCAATGGCAATTGATGAAAAAGGACATGGTCCTGCTTGGGCGAATTCTTTATTTGAAGATAATGCTGAATTTGGTTTTGGTATGAAATTAGCTCAAAACTATAAGACAAAATTTATTATGGAACTTGTGCAAGCAAATCTTGAAGATTGTGAACCAGAATTACAAGAAGTATTGCAGCAATACTTAGAAGTTGCTGGTTCTAGAGAAAAAGAAAAAGAACTTTATGATACTATGATTCGTTTAATCGAAGCTTCTAAAAATCAAGGAATTAAAGAAGTTTTAGATCATAAAGGCGATATTGTAACCAAATCTCAATGGATTGTTGGTGGAGATGGATGGGCATATGACATTGGTTATGGTGGATTAGATCATGTACTAGCGAATACACAAAATGTTAATATTTTAGTCTTAGATACAGAAGTTTATTCAAACACTGGTGGACAATCTTCTAAATCTTCACAAGCTGGGTCTATCGCTAAGTTTACAGCGAGTGGTAAAACGGTAGCGAAAAAAGATTTAGCTCAAATTGCTATGGCATATGGACATGTTTATGTAGCACAAGTGGCTATGGGAGCGAATCCAATGCAAACAATTAAAGCATTTAAAGAAGCTGAAAGTTATGATGGACCATCATTAATTATTGCTTATTCTCCTTGTGTTGAACAAGGGATTAAGGGTGGTTTAGAAAGTCATCAAAAACAGCAAAAAGCAGCGGTAGCTTGTGGATACTTTAACTTATTAAGATATGATCCACGTTTAGAAGCAGATGGTAAAAATCCATTGCTAGTAGATTCTAAAGCTCCAGACTTCACTAAATTTAAAGATTTCTTATTAAGCGAGAACAGATTTAGTCAATTGACTAGAGTAAATGTTGAAAAAGCAGATGAATTAATGGCAAAATGTGAAGCTGATGCTAAAAAGCGTAGAGCAAAAATAGATAGAATGGTTGATTAGTTTAATTATTATTAATATAAAAGAGAGAAATAAACTGATATGATGTAATAATCGCAATAATTCTCTCTTTTTTTGTTATTAAATACCCTATAATGCTGAACAGTAGTATTCTAAACTTATGCTCATGGTAAGAAACATTTTTAAATTCACTATCTTGAATTAAGATTATGTTATTTTATATTTTATATAAGTAATATATTGCTTTAAAAAAAAATTAAATTAGTGTATGATAGTAATGGTGATTTGGATGAGAATTAAACTATATTTTGAAAATGAAAAAGCAATTAAGAAATCTGGAATTGGTAGAGCACTAGAACATCAAAAGAAAGCTTTAGAATTAAACCATGTTGAATATACACTTGATCATTTTGATAATGATTATGATATTTTACATGTTAATACCATTTATTTTTTAAGTTATCAACAAATAAGAAAAGCAAAGAAGAAGAATAAAAAAGTTGTTTTTCATGCACATAGTACAAAAGAAGATTTCAAAAATTCATTTATGTTTTCAAATGCTTTAGCTCCTATATATCATAGGTGGTTAGTGTTTATGTATAAAAAAGCAGATGCTATTATTACTCCAACACCATATTCAAAATCGTTATTAAAAAGCTATGGTTTAAAGCAATCAATTTATGCAATATCAAATGGTATTGAAACTGAGACTTTTAAAAAAGATGTAGTGAAAGAAGCGAAATTCAAAGAATATTTTAATTTCGATAATAATCAAAAAGTGATTATTTCAGTCGGTTGGCTATTTGAAAGAAAAGGTTTTGATACCTTTTGTGAAGTCGCTACGTTACTACCTGAATATACATTTATATGGTTTGGAGATAAAAATTTATCGATGCCATCAAAAAAGATTCGTGATTTAATTGAGCAACCACCTAGTAATGTTATTCTTCCTGGTTATATTGATGGCGATATTATTATTGGAGCATATACAAGTGCTGATTTATTTTTCTTTCCTTCTAGGGAAGAAACAGAGGGAATTGTTGTGTTAGAAGCATTAGCCTCGAATATTAGTGTATTAGTACGCGATATTCCAGTATATAAGGACTGGTTGGAAGATAAAATTAATTGTTATATGGGAAATGATACTGAGGAATTTGTCAAGTTAATAAAACAAATTTTGAACAATGAACTAGAAAATTTATCTCCTATGGGTCATCAAGTCGCTATGGAGAGAAGTTTAGATTCTATTGGTAAGAAAATGATAGATGTCTATAGTAATACATTAAGAAAGAAGGAATAGTGTGGCAAGAAAATATAGAAAGTATTTGCTTAATTTTCTTTTTATTCTTCTTTTCGCTATTGTTGCTATCTATTTTTCTATAAAAGATGAATATTCAGAAATTGTCGATTTAATAACCAATATTAATCAGTATTCGATATTGATTGTATTTGTCATTGCTTTGATACCGTTTATAATAGAAGGATATATATTACAACTATTATCTAATATTTATAAAAAGGATTTTAACGTTAAGCAAGGAATTCAAAATGCATTCATTGGAGGGTTCATTAGTGGAATCACACCTTTGGCTAGTGGAGGGCAATTTGCCCAAGTATTTCATTTAGCGGAGTGTGGATTATCAACGACGGCTTCAATTAATATATTATTGATGGATTTTTTAGTTTATCAATCAACTTTAGTTGTTTATACATCTGTTGTTTTGTTTTTTAAATATGCAGAGTATGTACTTAGGGTTTCTTCTATCTTCTCTCTTGCCATCATTGGTTTTATCATTAATATAGTTGTTATTGGTATTTTATTTCTTGCAGCCAAATCAAGTAGAGCCCAATTGTTTGTTACTGATACTGTATTGAAGATTTTTTCTAAATTAAAATTAATTAAAAATTACGAAAGTCAAAAATTAGCTTTTGAACAAAAAGTAGTACAGTTTAGAACAGAGTTGAAAACATTATTGGATAATAAGAAAGTATTAATTAGTACTTTATTATTAATGACACTTAGATTAACAATTAGTTTCTGCATTCCATTTTTATGTTTGAAACTATTAGATAGAACAGTTGATATTTCAATCATTGATTGCATATGTGTTACTGCTTTTATTACATTAATTACAGCATTTATACCGATTCCAGGAGCAAGTGGTGGAAGCGAAGGAACTTATGTTTTACTGTATTCTTCCTTTGTCACAAAGGCGTTAGCTTCATCTAGTATGTTAATATGGCGTTTTGCAACGTATTATTTTATTTTAGTCGTCGGTGCTGTTGCTTTCATATGGAGTAAAAGAAAAGTCAAAAAATAGTAAAAAGGAAGTGATTTTATGAGAATTGGTATTTTTACAGATACTTTTTTACCTGATATTAATGGTGTTGCAACTTCATCAAGTATTTTAAGAAATGAGTTACTTAAGCATGGACATGAGGTTTTTGTGGTGACAACGGAATTACCAGAAGGATCTGATTATCCTGAAGATGACACAATTTTGAGATTACCAGGTATTGAGTTTAAAAGATTATATGGCTATCGAATTTCCAATATATATTCATTTAAAGGTATGAAAGAGATAAAAAATGCTAATTTAGATGTCATTCATATTCAAACAGAATTTGGAATAGGAATTTTTGGTAAAATCGTTGGAGAAATTCTAAATATTCCTGTTATTTATACATATCATACATTATACGAAGACTACACACATTACATTAGTAGTGGTGTTATTATTGAACCAATTATGAAGAAAATAGTTTCGACATTCAGTCGTATTTATGGAGATAATTGCACAGAACTAATCGTTCCTTCTGATAAAACTAAGGATATATTAGTGGAATATGGTATAGATAAAGATATTCATGTTATTCCAACTGGTTTGGAGTTAGATAAATTTAATCCGCAAAATAAAAATAAAGAGTTGATAAAATCAATAATTGAAGAATATTCACTAAAAGATGAGTATAAAGTTTTATTTTTAGGCAGAGTTGCGAAAGAAAAAAGTATTGACATTTTAATTGATGCTTTTAAAATTGTAAAAGATAGAAAACTGAATGCCAAACTGATTATTGTTGGTGGTGGGCCTTCATTAGATGATTTAAAACAACAAGCACTTCATTTAGGTGTAGAAGATTATGTGGTATTTACTGGACCAAAACCAGCTGAGCAAGTACCTTCATTTTATCATGTTTCTGATATTTTTGCTTGTGCAAGTATTACCGAAACACAAGGCTTAACCTTTATTGAAGCAATGGCTAGTGGTATTCCAGTATTAGCAAGACATGATAAAAATTTAGAAGAAATTATTATTGATGAAAGAAATGGGTACTATTTTAATGATGCTAACGGTTTGGCAGATTTGATTGAGAAAACTATGAATGAAGATAGGAATGTAATCAAAGAAAATGCGATTATGGACGCTCGAAAATTTGGTAGTGAAATATTCTGCGAAAAGGTAGTCGAAGTCTATCAGAGTGCAATTATTAATAAGCATTATATTTATCACATATCTGCAATTTATCCTTTATCCAATAATTTCTATGAGGTTGTATTTAAATCAGATGTTAATGAAGTAACAATAGAGTTATCCGAGAAAGTCATTATGAAATATGATTTGGAAAAGAATAAAGTAGTGGAGCGGGAAGTATTAGATGATTTAAAAGACCATCAAATGATTTCACAAGCTTATAAAAAAGCGTTACGCTATCTTACTATTAGAGATTATACATACAAACAAATGTATGATAAACTCTCAAAGGATGATACGTTTGATGAATTTCATTTAGACATGACATTAGAAGCATTAATGGAAAGAAATTTAATTAATGATCAAGCCTATGCAACAGATTATTTTAAACGTGCTTCAAAAATGGGAGTAGGAATGAACAAAGCAATTAGAAATCTTTCTGAAAAAGGAATCTCTCAAGAGATTATTGATGAATGCTTAATTGATTATTCAATGGAGAATGAAAAAGTTAATGCGAAAGAGTTAGTGAAGAAAATTAATATGAATAATACAAATAAATCCAGAATTGCATTAATTAATACAATTCGTGATCGTTTGTATCGAAATGGTTTTACCTCTGAAACCATTAATGAAGTTTTAGATGAAACAGAGTTTCATGTAAATGAAGAATTTGAAAAAGAATTATTAGAGAAAGAGTTTGAAAAAGCATTTAAAAAGTATAGCAAAAAATATACAGGTACGATTCTTTCTCAAAAGATATTTGTTTATTTGAACCGTAAAAGTTTTGAGTCTGAATTTATTAAAGAATGTTTAAACTCACATGAGGGGAGATTTTATGATTAAAGAAATAAATACATTAAGTGTTTATGATAACAATGTAGAGATATATGCTATTATTACAAATGCAACCAATGGCAAGACGAATGGGGCTAATAAGACCGCATATATGTCATTTACTTTTCAAGATAGAACTGGTTGTATTGATGCGAAATTATGGAATGCGAAACAAGAACAAATTGAAACATTTGTCAGTGGAGTTGTTGTCCTTGTAAAAGGTGATGTAATTAAATATGCTGAATCAATTCAAATGAAAATTGCATCAATTGAAGTATATTCTACATCACAAGAGGAACAAGTTAAATATTTGAAGTCTGCACCGATATCATTGGAAAAAATTGAAGAAGAAATCAAATACTACATTAATAAAATAGAGAATAAAGATATGTACCAAATAACAGACTTATTATTTAATCAACATGTTGATAAATTTTTAGTATATCCTGCTGCAAGTCGCAATCATCATGAATATGTATCTGGGTTGGCACATCATATCGTTGGCATGCTGAAAGTAGCCGAATCTTTAATAGCTATTTATCCATCTTTAAATCAATCTTATTTATATGCAGGGATTATTTTACATGACCTAGGAAAGCTTGTTGAATTAAGTAGTCCTGTATTACCAGAATATACAGTTGAGGGTAAATTATTAGGTCATATTTCCATTGCTTCAGCAATGATTAAATCAGCAGCTGAACAATTAGGTATAGATAATGAAAATAGTACAATTCTAATGCATATGGTTTTATCACATCATGGAAAATTGGAATTTGGTTCTCCAGTTTTACCGTTAATAAGAGAGGCGGAAGTAATTAGCATTATTGATAATTTAGATGCTCGTATTAATATGATTGATAAAGCTTTAGAAAATGTAGAAGAAGGTAGCTTCACAAAGCGAATGTTTCCTTTAGAAAACCGCAGCTTTTATAAACCAAAATAAAGAAGTCCATGAAAAAATAATTTTTTCATGGACTTCTTTTTAGGCGTTGCAAATTTTTAAAGTTATTATTCAGATGACTAAAATGTTAGTTTTCTACCTTCTACTTTCTCTAGTAGTTTTTCAATTCTTATCGTACAATCTTGTTTTCTAATAAAGGCTTTATGCCATGAATTGGATAAAGGAAAGTAAGTACCATCTTTTGATTTCTGTCCTAAATCCCATTGTTTATTTTTATCTTGATGCTCATAAATCCAATCAATAGCGTATTGCAATTTATTTTTAGCACAATCATATCCAGCAATTAGCTCTAATGCAGCTAACCATCTATTTGTTTGAATTGATTGGAAAATCTGTGGAATTTCTGCAATCTTTGAGGGATAGATATAAGTAATACCATTATCATGATTAATTAAATAATCGACAAAGTGGTTTTCTGTTTCTTTATCCAACACTCCTTGAAGCAAATTGATCATATAAAATTGAGATACATTGATTTCACGTTCCCTTTTGTTTAATACGGGAATATATTTTCTATATTCTTTGCTATATAGCGATTCATCAAAATGACCATTCTTAAAGGCATGTACTACAATATCAACCCACATGTTAACGATAGAAATCGTTAATACATCCTCTTTATCAAATATCCGAATCCAAGTAGCAATCATATGTTTTTCAAAAGCATCCCAATTTAGCACTTTCTCTCGATTATCTGGTAGATTTTGTGAACCTATTAAAACATTACGCATATAATTAAGTGCTCGTTTAATAGGTTCATCATCTTTAGTCAGTCCTAATATGAAAAGGCGTCTTAATGCTTGTTCAGTTGTCATTGGCTGAAAGGTAGTTGGTTTTGAAAGAGTGTGAAAATATCCCCAACTTCCATCATCATGTTGTAATGAAATAATTTGTTGAACCCATTTATTATTATATATATCCATATATCTACCTCCAAATAACTATGGTACTTGTGTAAAAACATGAACCAGATGAAAATAAAGCGAAGAGGCAAAACGACAGTATCTAATATTATTATTTGTTTATTTCATTGACTACTTGTTGTAAATCAAATCTTCCTTGATTATCTTCAAAAAGCATCTTAAACCCTTCCTCTTTTTGATATCTAGGAATAATATGAATATGGAAATGATCCACTGTTTGATAAGCGACTTGATTAGCATTTGAAACAATGTTAACACCTTCAGCTTTAAGCTGATTAACAATCTTTTTTGATAAATCAGTGACTACTTCAAATAAATGCCCACTTGTATGTTTATCAACATCTAATATGTTTTTGTAATGTTTTTTAGGAACTACTAATGTATGGCCTTTCGTTACTTGTGATAAATCAAGAAAGGCAATACAAATATCATCTTCATATAAAATACTTCCAGAAATTTGCTTGTTTATAATTTTACAAAAAATACAATTTTCCATAGTTTTTTCATCCTTTCTAAAAAGCAGAATAAGGTTTCCTTATTCTGCTAGATAACCTCCTGATAGAGATTGTATTTGTTTTTTAATAATACTTTCATAAACATCAAAGTTATATTCTTTTAAATAATGGACTTCTACTACAGTACGAACAGCCGATGAAGAAATCATTGTAGAAGTTGCTTCTTCTTTAAATGCTTCAAAATCAGTTTCTTCAATGTAGATAAGAGCCCAAGAAGTATCATTACTTAAGGTAACAGGAACGCTATAATGTCCAATATATGATAATTGAGGTAAAAGATTAATAATTGCAGAATCGACAGATGATGTAGATGATAACGTAGATACTAAACCGATGGATGCTTCTGTTTGTGAAGTCTTGGTATTGTATTGAGCAAAAGCTTCATCAAATGTGATTTCACCATTAGTAATAGCACTGTTTACTTCATAGGCAGTTGACTCTGTATCAAATGTAATAACTTTTAATTTTCTAAAAGAATACTTTTCTACTAATGTTTGATAGTTTTCATTAACATACTTTTCAGATAATAGATTTTGTTTTGCACTTGGAATCATGACATCATTTATATATGTATCAACATCTTTGTAACCAAGAGTTTCAACCACATATTTATTAAATGCTTCTTCTCCCAGTGCGTTTATAGAGCTATCTTTGAATTCTTGAACAGCTGTATCAATTGCCTCTTGATCGACAATCACCGTATTAGCGATAATTTTTAAAGCTTCGTCTAATATATAATCTGCACCATAGCTAGCCATTAAATATTCATAGATCTCTTGATTCGTAATCGATAGGTTTTTGCCTTCGACTACAACCGTATTAGCATCATCTACTTTTGTTGAATATGAGGTAGATGAACTTGAAGAACATGCAGTTATAAAACTGGCAACGATAAGCAAAGCAATTAGTTTTTTCATTAGTCATTACCTCCTTCTCTAAGTTTACTTCTAGCATCAAATTGAATAGTTAGTATTTCATTAACTATTTTTTCAATTGTTTCATTCTGGTATGTAATATCATAAGAATTAAAAGCTACATAAGATAAATAAGAATCATACGTATAAATTTTTCCAGTACCAGCTTTTGTTATTTGATCATCATTTTTTATTGTTTCTTTATCTGTAGAATCAATTTTAATAAAATGATATCCATATTCTGAAACGACAACACCACTAATTTCTCCTTCATCTAAAGCTAACATTGCAGTTAAAAATTCAGTAACAAAACTACTGTCTGCATCAGCAAAACCTAAAGAACCACCACTAGAAGCAGAGGAATCATCAGAATAGCTTGTTGCGATATCAGCAAAAGGTTTTCCTTCATTAATTAATTTTTGAACTTCTTCTACTTTCGCAAGCTCTTCTTCTGTAGGATTTGTAGAATCTTCCATTTTGATTAAGACATGAGAAACATATCTAGGAGATTTTAATTCATAATAATCATCAAATATTTCATCAAAGTTTGCTGTTACGTAAGCTTCTAAGAATTCAGTTAATTGGTATGAATAAACAAGCATTTCCTGATATTGTTCAATAGAATTATATCCTTGATTTTGTATTGCACTAAGTAGATAGGTTTCACCGCTTCCTCCATAGTAACTAGTATATGCATCTTTAAGTTGTTTAATTTGTAATTCTGCATCTGTTTTCATTGCCTCAGTAACAGGATAATTTTGTTCAACTAATTTAATAAATATTTTTTGAAATACCGTTTGTTTCGCTGTTGAGTTATTTAATAAACCTATATAAACATCATTTGCATAAATTGATTCTTGATTAACAGTGGCTAATGCATTATCACTAGATGTTTGTTTATTATTTGAACACCCATTTAATAATAATATGCATAAAAGACCACCTACGGCTAATTTCTTAAGCGCCATATTTTTTCCTCCTTTAAAGTTACTTTTTAATTATATATTGTTTTCGATATTTTTTCAATAATATAGAGAAATATAGGCTATAGTACAAAAACTAATTCTTTTTTCCCATAATATATAATGTGCAGTTGAAATGGGGTGAGCTTATGCATAATGAATGTGGATGCGGATGTACTAATGGATTCTGTGGATCATTTACATTTGTTTTAGTACTATTTATTCTAATTATCATTATTGGATTTAATCATTGTTAAAGAAAGGAGTGTTGAATATGGTGCGTGATAACTCATTTGCTTTAGTGTTAGTATTATTTATTCTATTAGTTATTATCTGTGGTTTTTGCTGTTAATCATATAACGGAAATAAGAAGAAGTAGATTACTTCTTCCTATTTTTGCTTTTGATAAGTTACTAAGATTGTTTTTAAAACAATCATACTAGGAATCGCAAAAATAACTCCTAAGAATCCAAAAACTTTACTAGCAGTAAGCACAGTAAATAGGATTAAGAAAGATGGAATGTTCATCTGTTTACTATAAATTCTAGGTGTAATTACATAACTATCGATATTTGATATAATGACTAGAGCTATAATTAATATAATAAGTTTAGTGATTGATAAGGGTAAAGCTGTTAATATTGTCAAAAAACTAACAGCTATCGGTCCAATATATGGTAGTAGACTACTAATTCCTGCTAGTATGCTAATAATTGCATGGTATGGATGATGTAGTATTCGCAATATAATAAAATTTAATAAAAATTGAATAAACATTAAAGTCACATACACTTTGAGATATTGTCGTATTTGTTTATTAATTGCAGATAGATAAATAGGGATTGATTGATTCATCATACTTGAGTATTTTTTAATTTGATGATTGATAGACTCATATTTTATGACAAAGTAAAAAGTAAATATCAGATACGTAAGAATATTACCAAAATATCTAAGAATTGTAGAGAAAGCTGTAAAAAAGGTTTCAATTGTTGTTGGAGTAACTAAGTATTGTTGAATGATTTCTTGCATATTTTCAATAGAAATATGATATTGGGTAAGTCCTTGATTAATAATATCGGTATATTTTAATAAAAAATTAATCAGATCTAAAATATTTTGATAGATAATTGGGTATAATTTTGAGAAGAATATAAGACAAAGGCCAATGATGACTAGACAAACTAGACATAATGATAGGATTCGAGAGCGTGCAAATTTTTCTATGAAAGATACTAATGGGTACAATAAATATGCAAGAAAATAACCAATAAGAAGAGGACGTATAATAATAACTAGAATAGAGATATAGGATGATAACGAATTAAGATGTGTTAAAATGTTTAAAAATAGTAAAAAAGCAATCACGAAAAGAAGGTTGTTTAATGATAGATATTTCTTTATATAGGTAATAATGGAATCCATATATTCACTTCCTCTTTATTACTATAGTTATTTATCCTTAAGAATATGAATCACTAGTTTATATTGGGCATATTAATTGTTTTATCAATGCCTTTTATTGTAAAATAAAAAAAGAAGGGGGTTTAACATATGTCAGTATTAAAAATTATTGATTTACATGTTTCAATAGATGATAAAGAAATTTTACATGGAGTTAATTTAGAAATAGCAAGTGGTGAAATTCATGCTATTATGGGACCAAATGGAAATGGTAAATCTACTTTATTATCAGCTATTATGGGACATCCAAAATACATAGTAACGCAAGGAAGCATCACTTTAGATGGTGTCAATGTTCTCGCGATGGAAGTTGATGAGAGGGCGAGGGCTGGATTATTTTTAGCAATGCAATACCCACAAGAAATCTCTGGTGTGACAAATTCTGATTTTATGAAAGCAGCGATAAATACGAGAAGAGAAAAACCAATTGGATTATTCCAATTTGCAAGATTATTAGAAAATAGTATTGAAGAATTACAGATGAGTGAGGATTTAGCACATCGTTATTTAAATGTTGGTTTCTCAGGTGGAGAAAAGAAACGTAATGAAATATTACAAATGAAATTATTAGAACCTAAATTTGCTTTATTAGATGAAGTAGATTCAGGATTAGATATTGATGCATTAAATATTGTTGCTAACACGATAAATTCGTTAAAAAGTGATGCCTTTGGTTGTTTGATTGTCTCCCATTATGAGAGATTATTTGAATTAGTTAGACCTAGCCATGTTCATGTTTTATTACGAGGAAGAATTATTATGTCTGGTGGTTATGAAATCATTCAAAGAATAGACAATGATGGATATCGTTGGTTAAGTGAATTTGGTGAAGAAGCTAAGGAAGAAGAAACTGATTCAAGAATCATTTTAGGAAATTGTGCTATTAAAGAAAGTACTAGTAGGTAAAGTTATGGTTAATGTATTCAAAAGTGTTACGAATTATCTCATCCTAAAAAATAACCAGATTGTTGATAAACAGCTGGATTCAGGCATTAAAGTATCGCTAGAAAAAAACAACATTTTGATTGAAGTCAATCATGCTAGTAACGTTATTTTACAAGTTAATTTTAATGAAATAAAAGAATCAACCAACATCAATTATTTGATTCATTCGAATAGTCATTTAAAGATTATAGAATTACATCATTTTAATCATTCCGTAGATTTTAATAGGCATATTGATATTCAAGAAGGTTGTAACATCACTTTTTTAAGTTTTAATGAAGGCAAACGCCTTGTTTCAATAAAGGCAAATGATTATTTTAAAATAGGCAAAGATGTTACCTTATCTTCTGCTTATGGTGAATTATCTGATTGCTCCATAAAAGGTACATATTTTTATGATTTAATTGCTGAAGGTAGTCATACAAATGTTAAGATAGCAGCTTTATCTACGCAAAAAGCAACCAAAGAATTATATGTAAGTTTACAGCATAAAGCTAGAAATACATATGGAGAGATGGAAAACTATGGAGTTTGCCAAAATCAAGGTTATTTGAAATTTGAAGGTCTAGGCAAAATCGATTTTGATCAGTCGTTAGCTAGTAGTCATCAAACAAGTAAAATAATGGTTTTAGATGAAAACTGTCGAGCTGAAGTGAATCCATTATTAATGATTGATCATCATGATGTACAAGCTAGTCATGCAGCAGGAGTTGGGCGTATGGATGTAGAGCAATTATACTACTTACAATCTAGAGGTTTAACAGCAGATGAGGCAAAGCATTTAATTACCATTGGATATTTATTACCTATTGTAAAAGAAATGGATAATCAAGAAGTGACGGATTATTTTGCCGATATATTATACCAGAAAGTAGGAAAATAAATGGATATTTCTAAGCTACATCAAGACTTTCCAATGTTACAACAACAAATGCAAGGACAATCATTAATCTATTTTGATAATAGTGCAACTACATTTAAACCAAAATCTGTTATTGAAGCTATTACTAAGTATTTAACAGATTATACTGCAAATGCAAGTAGAGGAGATTATGATTTAAGTTATCGAGTCGATCAAGAATATGAAGGAGCAAGAGAAAAAGTCCGTACATTTATTAACGCTGCTAAAAATGAAGAGATTGTTTTCACCTATGGTACCACTGATGGATTAAATATTATTGCGTTTGGTTATGCTTTACAACATCTAAAACAAGGCGATGAGATTTTGATAAGCGTTGAAGAACATGCTAGTAATACGTTACCATGGTTTGAAATCGTAAAAGAAACTGGTGCTATAATTAAGTATATTCCATTGGATCGAAATGGTAGAATTACTTTAGAAAATGTACAGAAAACGATATCTGACAAAACAAAGATTATTTCATTAGCAGAGATTAGTAATGTTTTAGGTTATCAAGTTCCAATTAAAGAAATTACAAAACTAGCTCATTTATATGATATTAAAGTAATTGTTGATGGAGCTCAATCTGTGCCACATAAGAAAACAGATGTTATTGATAGTGATGTTGATTTTTTAGTATTTTCAGGTCATAAAATGTGTGGGCCTACAGGAGTAGGTGTTTTATATGGTAAATATCATTTACTTGCTGAAACCAATCCAACTAGATTTGGCGGTGGATCGAACGCAAGATATCAACAAAATGGAAAAGTTATATTAAAAGAAACACCTAGTAAGTTTGAAGCAGGAACGATGAATATTGAAGGAATTATTGGTTTAGGAGCTGCGATTGATTATCTATCAGAGATTGGAATGGATACGATTTATCAACATGAAGTTGATTTGCGAAGTTACTGTGTAAAAAAAATGCAAGAATTAGATAATCTAACGATTTATAATGCTGATTCAGAAATTGGACCAATATCATTTAATATTAAGAACGTATTTTCACAAGATGCTGCTTCTTTATTCAATTCCCATGGAATCGCTGTTAGAGCAGGCCAACATTGTGCTAAAATATTAGATAATTATTTAGAAGTAACAACAACCATTCGTGCTAGTTTTTATTTCTATAATACAGAAGCAGAGATAGATAAATTTATTGAAGTTTGTAAGAAAGGGGAGAATTTTCTAGATGCGTTTTTTGGATGACCCAATGTTTTTAAGGGATATAATTATGGATCATTATGAAAGTCCTCGTAATCATAAATTAGTACAAGGAGATTCTACATATTATCAAATAAATATGGATTCGGCAACATGTATTGATAATATTGATGTTCAATTAAAAATGGAAGAAGACGTAATCAAAGATATTCGCTTTGATGGTGAAGCTTGTGCTATCAGTACAGCAAGCACTTCTATTATGAGTGAATTATTAAAAGGAAAATCTGTAAAAGAAGCGAAAGCTATTATTGATAATTACTTAAATATGATCTATGAAAAAGAATATAATCCTGATATATTACAAGAAGCAATAGCCTTTAAAAATACACATAAACAAGCAAATCGAATTAAATGTGCAACCTTAGGTTGGATAGCCGTGACTAAATTAATTGAACAAGCAAAGGGGGAAGTGAACAATCATGATTGATAGAGAAAAAGAACTTCCAAAGCAAGAGTATCAATATGGTTTTAATGATGGAGATGTATCTGTTTATAAGACTTCTAAAGGAATTAGCGAAGAGATTGTAAGAGAAATTTCTCAAATAAAAGAAGAACCTGAATGGATGTTGGAATTTAGGCTTAAAGCTTTAAAAAAATTTAATCAAATGCCAATGCCTTCTTGGGGTGTTGACTTATCTAAATTAAATTTTGATGATTACACATATTATATTAAACCAAGTGATCAAGAAGCAAGAACTTGGGATCAAGTACCAGATAAAATTAAAGATACCTTTGATCGATTGGGTATTCCTGAAGCAGAACAAAAGTTTTTATCAGGAGTATCTACACAGTATGAATCAGAAGTCGTCTACAACAATATGTTGAAAGAAGTGGAAGAAAAGGGAGTTATCTTTTTAGGAACTGATGAGGGATTAAAAGAGTATCCTGCATTGTTTCAAAAATATTTTAACTCTGTTATTCCTATTACAGATAATAAATTTGCTGCTTTAAATGGAGCTTTTTGGTCAGGAGGATCATTTGTATATGTACCTAAAGGTGTCAAATTAGATAAACCATTACAATCGTATTTTAGAATTAATTCAGCACAAATGGGACAATTTGAAAGAACCTTAATTATTGTAGATGAAGGTGCTGATGTTCATTATGTAGAAGGATGTACAGCTCCTGTTTATTCTGAAGATTCAATGCATGTTGGAGTCGTAGAAATTGTTGTATTGAAAGATGCGAGGTGTCGTTATACAACGATTCAAAACTGGAGCACTAATATCTTAAATCTAGTTACGCAAAGAGCGAAATGTTATGAAAATGCTTCTATGGAATGGATTGATGGTAACATTGGTTCTAGTAAAACAATGAAATATCCTTGTATTATTTTAGAAGGTGACAATTCACGTGGTAATTGTATTACAATCGCTGTTGGTAGTGAAAATCAAGTTATTGATAGTGGAGCGAAAATGATTCATCTTGGTAAAAACACTTCAAGTACGATTGTATCTAAATCAGTGGCAAGAGGTGGTGGTAAAGTTAATTATAGAGGATTTGTTCAACATACTAAAAAAAGTAGTAATGCTAAATCTAAAATTGAATGTGATACTTTGATTTTAGATGATAAATCA
>Ga0153945_1000164_pt1 | contig 20698 bp, 16 predicted proteins | sample TSNJ029MetaG_FD_104720 | JGI IMG/M metagenome (GOLD analysis project Ga0153945, IMG submission 104720) | Attine ant fungus gardens microbial communities from New Jersey, USA - TSNJ029 MetaG | ecosystem: Host-associated > Fungi > Mycelium > Unclassified | place: USA: New Jersey, Wharton State...
AACATCGGCGATACTCAGTCCTTTACCGCCTTCATTGTAGGCGCCTTCCATCTGATTGGCGGCAGTGGCGCCGCCCCAAAGAAAGCCTTCGGGAAACTTTTTCATTCAAATTCCTCCCATTATTAATAATGTATCGTGCACTCATCCCAAGCGGATAATGCTAAAACTTCAATATATCCTTGTGGCGGGGATAAATTCTGCTCCATAACTTTTCGAAGGTCAGGTTGGCCACCAACTCCTCCGGAAAGTGGATTTCCTCCAGCATCCCCATGGCCTGGTCAAAATGCCCGACCAAGAAAGAGCTGTGGGCGTCGCTGCTGACCACTATGGAAACGCCCATCTCGGCGCAGCGGATGGCGATATCCCGGCAGATGCTGACAATCGGTTCGCCTGAGTCAAAGGAGTGGTCGTTGATTTCAATAAATTTGTCCTCCGCCTTTGCCACGGCCAGGACCTCATCCATCTCAAAGGGCAGGCCGGCCCGGCCAATATGCCCAATAATGTCCACCTTGGGGTTTTGCAGGACATTGATGTACATCTGGGTATTTTGAGCGACCGTACCCTCCCGGCAGCCCTCAAAGTAGTGAACGCTGGCGACGACGATTTCCCGGCTGTCCAGCATCATGTCGCAGACTGTCCGACCTGTAGCGGGGCCAAAGGGTATTTCCTGATCATAGAAGGCTAAATGACCTTCGTGATCCACAATATCGATTTCGGTGCCCGCTAAGATGCGCACGCCGTGAATTACTTTTGGCAAGGCCTTCATATTTAAGCTGGGGCCAAAACCGGGTACGTCTTTGCTAAACATAGGGCTAAAATGATCGGTCATGCCGATGGCTTCCAGACCCAATTCCGCGGCGTGCAGGGCGTTTTCCTCAATGGTGCTGAAGGCGTGGCCGCTGAACAAGGTGTGGGTATGGGGATCAACTTTGACTTTGAACAAGGGATATGCTCCTCTCCGGCAAACATCCAATATATTTAAATTGTTGCCTTAACGGTATATTTTTGATAAAATAAAATTCTAAGGAAATAAAATAATGTAAGGTTTGTCATGATCCAGATAAACCTTTTTTGCTGCTCTTGATAGGAGGCGCCTTATGTCAAAGGGACAAATTATCCGTAAAAAAAGCGTTTTGCGGATGTGGGTGGCATCCTATTTGGCGGTGCTCATCTTACCGCTATCAATCAGCGTTTTGCTTTATTGGACCTCTTGGTCGGTGACCAAAAGGAATACCGAAACCATTAACCGGGCGGCGCTGGAACAGACAGAAGCCTCCATCAGCCGCATTTTTACGGATACCCGCTCGTTGGGGATGCAGATTTTCAGCCAGCAAGAGGTGGTCTCTCTGGCTTACGCCACCATTCCTTTAAACGTCGTCAAGCGGGAAAAGGTGGGCTCTCTTCAAGATAACCTGCGCGAAAGGATCGTATACAGCGACTACATTACCGATATCTACATATATTTCAGCCATCTGGGGATGGCCGCCTCCACCAAAGGGTTGCTGGATAAACAGGCGTTTAACCGTGAATTGCAGAATAATTTGTATACCGACATCGATGCCTTCTCCCAGTGGACCATGAATGGGAGCTCCTATCAGGTTGTACTGCTGGGGGACGCCTCGGTTGGCGCGCAGGGGCAAAAGCTGGCTGTGGTTATCAACAACCCCTCCAACAACTCTACGACGGATGTCACTTGCGTTGTGGCAATTGATCCCCGCGCAATTCGAGAGCTGCTGGCCGCTTATGGAGAAGAAGGTGAACAGTATGTCTGGATTATTGATCCATCCCAGAATTTGTTGATTTCCCAAACCGGCTTAGAGGAAATGGCGTTGGCTGTAAGCGCGACTGTACTCCAGGGAGAAGAAGGGCAGATGAGGTATGGCGGGGAGAATCTAATGGTCACCTCCCTTATCTCCGGCAATACTGGGTGGACCTTGGTTTCCGCTATCCCCATGAACCAATATGCCAAGGAAATGGAACTGATCCAGCAGGTCTACCTTGTTTTTCTGGTTATCTGTATCGGCGTAGGCATTGTAATTTCCATCCTCTTCGCCCGCCGCAACTACAGCCCGGTCAAACGGCTGAGCCACATCATTGCGGAAACCAAGGTGGAAGACAGCCACAATGGGCAAGGTGAATTTGCTTATCTGGAGCAGTCTCTTCTGGCATTGATGGAAAAAAAGCAGGACTATGAGCGTGAGATTGACCGCCAACGGCGCATGCTTAAGCAAAATAGCTTGGTGCGTATGCTCCGCGGTACGCTGCATACCGATAGCGCCTTTGAGACCGCCTGCGCCGACTATGGAATCACCTTTACCACAGATCAGTTTTTGGTGGTGGGCGTGATGATCCGGGACTACAGCAGCCTGTTTTATGAAGACAGCGATATCAACCATGAGGATGAAGAGTCGGCGCAGCTGGTTTACTTCATTGTCTCCTCCGTCATGGAGGAGCTGGTTGGCGAAAAATATAACGGCTACATGTGTGAGAACGGGGACAATTATTACTGTATCGTATCGCCAAAAGAAATGGTCCTGCCGGAACAGATGCCCTTAATGATGGAGGACCTAAAGCGGATTTGCCGCCACGTCGAGGTCTTTGTCCGGGAGCGTTTCGCCATCTATACCGCCTACTATGTCAGCGACCTTTATTCCGGCAAGCCCATGGGGGCTAAAGGTATACACGACGCCTTTGAAGAGGTCCAATGGGGCTTCGAACAAGTGGAGGGTTTCCACCTGCCGGATTTGGTGCTCTGCCGCAAAGAATTAATGAATAACGTGGTAGACGCATCCTCCCCAATGGCGCTATTATCCGGTGGCACCCGCCGCAAACATTTTAGCAACGCTGTCGCCAGCGGAAACTTAGATGCTGCCGATGAACTGTATGAAGCCTTGCTCCAGGAGGGCATAGGCCAGGTGGATCAAGCCTTTGTGCCCCGGCGCTTTCACAGTGTCTTTCTCATTGACTACCTGCTGTCCAATATGGATTCGGGGCAGGTGGAGAGCTGTGCCAATGAGATTCAGGACTTACTCCAACGGATAATGAAGGCCAAGAATATGAAACAGCTCAAAGAGTTGATGCATCAAAGCTTTGCATTGCTGCACGGCACCTACTGCCAGCCCAGTGAATCAGCCCCTCCGCTTGGCAATGAAATTGCGGAATACATTGATCAGAATTTTAACGAGCCTGGACTGAGCGTGTCCTTGATAGCGGAGCATTTTGGGCTCAGCCAATCCTATTTGCTTCGTGTGTTTAAGAAGGGAATGGGCAGCGGTGTATTGGACTATATCCATCAAAGGCGGGTGGATGAGGCCAAAGCCCTCCTGAAGAACTCCTCCGGCACCGTCAGTGAGATAGCCGAGCAAGTGTGGTACTCCAACGCGTTAGCCCTGATCCGGGCCTTTAAGCGGCTGGAGGGGATTACCCCCTCGGTGTACCGCAATATGTCGGGGCAAGCTTAACCCTTGACCGAGCCGATCATAACGCCTGTAACAAAGTATTTTTGTACAAAGGGGTAGATTACCAGCATGGGGATGACACTGACCATAATGGTGGCATACTTGATGAGTGGCCGGTAAATCTCCACATCACCGGCCGATTGGTCCGCCGTGACCATCTGCTCCGAGCTGAGGATGACAATCTCCCGCAGGGTGAGCTGCAGCGGGTAGAGGGCCCGGTCGCGCAGATAGATGGCCGCCTGGAACCAGGCGTTCCAGTGCTGGATGGCGTAGAAGAGCACCACCACAGCGATGATGGATTTGGAGACCGGCAAAACAATTTGGGTCAGGATGCGGAAATGCCCCGCGCCGTCAATCAAGGCGGCTTCCGACAGGGCGTCCGGAATGGAGGCGAAGGAGGTGCGCATAATGATAATGTTGTATACCGATACGGCTCCGGGAATAATCAAAGCCCAGCGGGTATTGTACATCCCCAGGTTACGCACCACCATATAGGTGGGAATCAGGCCGCCGTTAAAGATCATGGTAAAGGTCATCATCAAGGCAATAGGGGATTTGAAATACAGGTCCTTTCTGGACAGGACATAGGCCGCCAGGATGGTGAGCAGAGTGCCAAAGAGGGTAGCCGCGACAACATAGATAATGGTATTTAAGTAGGATGTCAGGATACTTTTGCTGTTTAATACCAGCTTGTAGCCGCCTAAGGTTGGCGTGCCCAGCGGCTTGAGGATCAATCCGCTGGAGGCGGACAACGTCATGGGATCGCTGATGGAGCCCATAAGTACGTGCCAGATGGGAACCAGAAAGATAAAAGCCAGGAGAAGTAATATAATAGTGTTGAAAACGGCAAAAACTTTTTCGCCTGTGGACCGTTTATTCATCTTTATTCTCCTCCCCTACCACAAGCTGGTTTCGCTGAACTTGCGGCTGATCTTATTGGCGACAAAGAGCACGGCAAAGTTAACCACTGAGTTAAATAGGTTGACCGCCGTGGAATAGCTGTAATTGGTATCAATAATACCCTGACGGTAAACATAGCTGGATATCACATCCGCAGTCTCGTAAACAGCCGGGCTGTACATGAGGATGATCTTTTCATAGCCCACCGTCATGATTTGCCCTACCCGAAGGATCAGCAGGATCACAATGGTGGAGGTGATGCCCGGTATAGTGATGTGCAGTGTCTGTTTCCACCGCCCCGCGCCATCGATTTTGGCCGCCTCATAAAGCTCCATATCAATGGCGGAGAGGGCGGAGATAAAGATGATGCTGTTATAGCCCAGATGCTGCCACATATTGGAACCGATATATAAGGATCTGAACCATTCCGGCTTCGCGATCAAGGCCCCTCCCTTGCCGCCAAGCGACTCCACTAATTTAGTGATGACGCCGTCGGATTTGGTAAAGTCCATCAGAATGCTGACCACAACCACCACCGAAATAAAGTAAGGGAGGTAGGAGATGGTCTGAATGCCCTTTTTAAATTTGGCGTTGCGGACCTCATTGAGGCAGAGGGCAAACACGATGGGAAGGGGAAAACTGAAAAGCAGTCCGTAGAAGCTGATCAACAATGTGTTGCGCAATAAACGCCAAAAATAGACCGAGCTGAAAAAGCTTTGGAAATGGGTCAACCCCACCCAATCACTGCCCAGAATGCCCTTCTTCACGGAATAATCCTGAAAAGCCATGGCGACTCCGCCCATGGGCAGGTAGTGGAAGATGATGAAGTAGGCGACCACCGGCAGAGCCATCAGATACACCATCTTGTTAATTTTCCAGTCACGTTTAATGGCTTTTCTTCTGGGCGAGATGGAGGCGGTCGCTGGTATTGAAACCGTTTTTGCCAAGGAAAACCCTCCTCGTTTATAATAGCGGGAGGGCGTTTTCGCGCCCTCCCCATCTAATTCATTGCAGCTGTATAATAGGGGCTTTGCTTTTTGCCGCCCTCAAATCAACGCTGGTTATAGCGGTCCAAAGCGGCCTGGCGGTAGGAGATGGCTTCCTCGATGCCCATCTGGCGGAGGGTATCCCTGAAAGCGTCGTAGGTGTCCAGGGACATACTGCCAGTGATGAACTTAACGGTACACTCCTGTACATAGGTTTCGATATCGGTATAGATGGAGGAGTAGGTGGTGGATTCATCGGCGGTCATGGTGGTGCGCCTGGGGATAACCCATTCCGCGTCATACTGGCTCCAAGTAACATAAGCGGACTGTTTGTTGTCGTCAGCTTGCTCAATCTGGGCCGCCTCTACGCGGACAGGCGGATTCTTTGTCCAATACTGGACAAGAACGGTAGCGGAGGACAATCCGTTGGGATTGGCATAGCGGAAATCATAATCGCCGATACGGTGGCCATCCTCCGCCGCATACCACACGACACCCTCCTGGTCCTCCAGGCCATAGTTGGCGTTGAGATAGACATCCTCGGCATAGAAGCCGTCATTCCAACGAATGGCTTCCTCAATGTAATCGGACTCGGCGGAGAAAACCACACAAGCGCCATGGATAAGGCTGTCACCGGTCACAGCGTGGAATTGGGGGACAGTGCCGTCGCCCTTGGTAGGCTGGGGAGCGGCTACCAGATAGAAATCCTCATTGGTGGCGCCGCGGCTGATGTAGGTGTCGGAAAGGCGGGTGGCCCAGTCTATACAAGCGCCTACCTTATCGTTGAGCATCATTTCGGCGTCAGGGGAGTAAGCCGTGTTGGCCCTGGTGGGGAAATCCTGATCCAGCAGGCCTTCATCATACCACTGGTTGAGCATAGTCAAATATTCTTTGTACTCATCATCCATAGGACCATATTTTATAGTACCATCCACCTGATAGAAGTAGGGGGCTGTGCCGAATCCGGCCATAAATTCGCCGGTGTAATCAATGCCGTATTTGTCAGTGTAGAAGGGGGCCTCAATACCCAATTCATCCCGGAAGGCCACCAGGACATCATACCATTCATCGTAGGTAGTGGGAATGTCCATGCCCACCGCATCCAAGAAATCCTGGCGAATGGACACGCCGAGTTCCGCCATAACGCCAATTTCGTAGTCCATAGGCAGCCATAGGGCCCACATGCCGTACAGACGGCCGGTGTCCGTGTAGATAGCCCGCTGGTATCCGGTGTCTACCTGGTTGTTGATCCAGGACACATAATTGGGACTGTATTCCAGATATTCATTCATGTCTATAAAGTAGCCGTCTTCAATGGCTTTGTCCTCACCACCGCGGTAGTTGTGGGCGGTGGAACTGTCGCCGGGCTGCGTATAAAGCATGTCGGGCATATCATCTGATACGAACAGCAGATTGAAGGCGTCCTTTTCAGTGTTGGCGGCCGGTACGATGAAGTCGATGTGAATATTGGTCTTTTCCTCATACCACTTCCAGAACTCGCCCTCATTAAAATCAGAGAGCTCGCCCATGGAGCCTGCCATAGGATACCACATGGAAAGGGTGATTTTGTCATCCACTATGGGATAGGATTGCTGGTTGATGGAACCGTTTACGTTGTCGCCATCGGGGACTTGAGGGGTTTCTCCGCCGGAAGATTCCTCTTCTCCGCTGGATTCGCTGTTGCTGGGCTCCGGTTCGCTGGAACTGGCATCTGAGGGACTGTCAGAGCTGCATGATGCCAACACGGTCAAGCTTAATACCAGTACGAGAATCAGTGCTAGCCATTGCTTTCCTTTCATAAGTGCATTCCTCCAAAAACATTTTTCTGTTGTACTCCATCACAAATATGTGTCTTTTGTACATAATTTCATTATAAAATTGAATTAATTTAGTTCAAGTGGCTTTTTCCGCCATGGGTTATCAATAAATGAACAAGAAAAATTTTATTAAAGAAACGGAGAGCTATCAATTTTACCACTGGTATCAGAATCTGAAGTAGCTTAATAATGGCGCAATTAAGCCAATAATAAGCCATGCCTTCCGCTATATGAGTATAGAATGCAAGCGTATGCCGGGGGTAATCTATGGAACCCTTTATGGACAAACGGTTTAAAAATGTTGTATAATATTATCAGAAGGGGGTTGTCACTATGACTGTAGTAAAGAAATCCGGCAGAAAAGAAGAATTTTCGACCGAAAAGCTGTCAAACTCACTCCGGGCAGCAAACATCGGAACAGACGAACTTTTTGACATGGCATCCCTGACGGCGGAATTTCAGCAAATCGTCCAGGGAAAGAAATTGATAACTACCAAGCAGATCGACATTATTGTCTATGGCCTGCTCTACTCAAAGGGCTTTTTACAAACGCTGTTGAAATACATTTCATATGATAAGAAATAGGGATGCCATCTCCCGGCAGGGCTTTTTGGACCGCCCCTGCCGGATTTTTTTCTCTGCCTCCGCCGATACTGATACCAATATCAATACCGATACCGATACCGCCGGGGCATCCCTCACCTTTCCCTCCGGAGGCGGACGTGCGGACTGCCGGAGTATAGATGAATAGCCTCATCGGCCAAACGGCTTTCGACAAATAAAATAAGGCTTCGACTTAAATCATAAGTCGAAGCCTTAACCTGCCTTTCAAGCAACCTTATTTTAACTTTATTGCAACGGTCCCATGAGTATGCCTATAGTTTTCGGGTGGCTTGCCTGACCTTCTCCAATAAGCGGGTCAATGGGGTGTAAAGGGTGGTCACCAGGACAAAGTTGCCGGCGCAGTGGACAAGGTCAAAGGGAATTCCGCTGACGATATAAGCGACGCCCCCGCCAAGGCCTCCCGTAAAGAAGTAGGGAACGGAGCTCAATGTGCCAAACAGCAGGCCAAAGAATCCCGCGATAATACCCCATCCCAAAGCCCAGGTGTTTTTGCGAAACAAGCGGGCCACTCCATACAGGATGGTCCAAAGGTAGAGATAGCCTATCCACCACAGCCCAAAGCCATAGGCCAATCCCTCCAGCAGAACAAATAAATAGATAATATAAAGCGCCTTGCGCTCATAGTGAAGGGTGAAAATAATCACCAGTAAGGCAACCACCTCAATGTTGGGCAGGCCGGCCAGAGCTACCTGGGCGCCGAACATCAACGCGCCTAAAACCCCCAACTGGGCAATCTCCGAGAGGGTGAATTTAATTCGGCTGCCGACGGATATTTTATTCATACCCCTGGGTCAGAGTCAGTTCAAACTGGTCCCCATCGGCAATGACCACCTGGTCCACGGCGAACATGACCATTTCCCCCTCCTGGGTAATGCACCACCACTCCTGGTTGCCGTCATTGGCGGTGATCCCGTTTACGGTGGTGATAAACATGCCCATCTCAGACTCAGTTCCGCCAATTAATTCCGCCTGTTCCAGGGCTCCCCGGAGAAACTCCGCGTCAGTGCTAATATTAAATGAGGTTTTGTTGCCCTCAAGATCCACTACCTCAACGGTGATGTCCTTTAAGCCCGCATTCCCCTGGGGACGCAGTATGAGAAAATATACACCCGCCACCACAGCCACAATCACCAGTAACGCGACGCCCGCGATCAATAAAGACCTCTTTTGCTTGTTCAATGTAAGTACCTCCATAAGAAAACCCCATTTTTATATGGGGTTTAAGATTATTTTTCTATTGTAACACATACAGGCGGGGTTGACCACCCTAATTGGACATGCGGATTTGATTGATTTTCCCCCCGCAAAGCAACATAGCGCGTTCCTTCCCGGTCACATCCAGACAGAGGGTGTAGGTTTTGCCGCCTGGTCCGGTGAGGGTGACCTTGTCCCCATTCAGCTGCTCTACAGCGTTCTCTATGGAAAGCTCGTCCAGCAAGGCAAATTCATCGTAATCGGCGGGATGCTCAAAGGTCAGCGGCAGGATCCCCGAGTTAATCAGGTTGGCTTTGTGAATCCGGGCAAAGCTCTTGGCAATAACCCCCTTGACCTGCAGGTACAAGGGCGCCAACGCGGCGTGCTCGCGGCTGGAGCCCTGACCGTAATTCTCCCCGGCGATAATGAATCCGCCGCCATTGGCCTTGGCCCTTTCAGGGAATTCGGGGTCACAGGGGGTGAGGCAGTACTGGCTCAAGTGGGGGATATTTGAACGGAAGGGTAACAGCTTTGCGTTGCTGGGCATAATGTGGTCGGTGGTGATATTGTCTTCCGCCTTGAGCAATACCTTTCCCGTGACGGTTTTTGGTAGGGCTGCGCCCAAGGGAAAGGGCTTGATGTTGGGCCCGCGGACCACCTTCACTCTGGAGGTGTCCTCCGGCGGCGCAATCACCATGTTGTCATTGACTTCAAATTTCTCCGGCTGCTCTATTTCAATGGGGTCCCCCAATTCTCTCGGATCGGCAAAGACGCCTGCGATAGCGCTGAACGCCGCCACCTCCGGGCTGACCAAAAAGACATTGGCCGAGACGGTGCCGCTGCGGCCCAGGAAGTTGCGGTTGAAGGTGCGCAGGCTCACCGCGCCGGTGGAGGGGGCCTGTCCCATACCAATACAGGGCCCGCAGCCGCACTCCAAAATCCTGGCGCCCGCCGAAATCAGGTGGGACAAAGCCCCGTTCTTCGCCAGCATGTTGAGCACCTGGCGTGAACCGGGTGAGATCACCAGGCTCACATCGGGGGCGACGGTTTTGCCCTTCAAAATGGCTGCCACCGTCATCAAATCCGCGTAGGAGCTGTTGGTGCAGCTGCCGATAGCTACCTGATTCACCTTTTGGCCCAGATAGTTGGAGAGGGGCTCCACGTTGTCGGGCATGTGGGGAGCTGCCACCAAAGGTTCCAGACCGCTGAGGTCAATCTCGATTGCCATGTCGTACACAGCGTCCTCATCGGGCTTGATTTTAATATAATCATCCCCCCGGTGCTGGGCTTTCAGAAAGGCTTTAGTCACCTTGTCACTGGGGAAGACAGAGGTGGTGGCGCCCAGTTCAGCGCCCATATTGGTGATGGTGGCCCGCTGAGGTACCGATAATGTCTTGACCCCGGGCCCCTTATACTCAATGATCCGGCCCACGCCGCCCTTGACGGTCAGGCGGCGGAGGACCTCAAGGATTACATCCTTGGCGGTGACATAAGGGGGCAGTTCGCCGGTGAGGTGAACTCCCACAATCTCCGGCATATTGATGTAGTAGGTGCCGCCGCCCATGGCGACCGCCACATCCAAGCCACCCGCGCCGATGGCGATCATTCCCAGGCCGCCGCAGGTGGGGGTGTGGCTGTCGGAGCCCAGCAAGGTCTCCCCCGGAACGCCGAACCGTTCCAGGTGCACCTGATGACAGATCCCGTTGCCGGGGCGGGAGAAGTAAATGCCGTGCTTGGCGGCCACCGTCTGGATGTACAGGTGGTCGTCGGCGTTTTCAAAGCCCTCCTGAAGCATATTGTGATCCACATAGGCCACCGAACGCTTGGTTTTGACCTTGTCCACCCCCATGGCCTCCAACTGCAAATAGGCCATAGTGCCGGTGGAGTCCTGGGTCAGCGTCTGGTCAATCCGCAGCCCAATCTCCGCGCCGGCCGCCATCTCTCCCTCTACTATATGGGTACTGAGTACCTTTTGCGCCACGTTCATTCCCATTAAAACGAACCCCCCATTTCATTTCTGATTTGTAAAACCATCTCTTCCAGCTCATCGTCACCGATGGTGGTAACCCGTCCGGCGTCGTACTGGGCGTCCACCCAGTCCTTGACCTTAACCACCACGGGATGGGCCTTGCCAATGGCCTTGTCTCCGCCAAGCCCAAACCGGCTGTTGATCCAGTGGGCCACACCGGAGGTGCCGGAGGTGTTGGAGACGGCGATGCGGACGGGACGGTTTAAAATCTTCTCTGTATCAAATATATTATAAACCTCTTCATTTTTCAAGAGGCCGTCGGCATGAATCCCCGCCCGGGTGAGATTAAATTCGCTGCCGACAAAGGGGGTCCTCGGCGGTATGCGGTAGCCAATCTCCTCCTCATAGTAGCGGGCCAGATCAGTGATCACGGTGGTGTCCATGCCGTCTAAGGTGCCCTTGAACTGGGCGTATTCAATAATCATGGCCTCCAGCGGGGTGTTGCCGGTCCGCTCCCCAATGCCAAAGAGGGAGCAGTTGACCCCCGAGGCGCCGTAGAGCCATGCGCTGGACGCGTTGGTGACCGACCGGTAAAAATCATTGTGGCCGTGCCATTCCAGCATGTCGCTGCCAATCCCCGCATAGTGGTGCAGGCCAAAGACGATGCCCGGCACGCTGCGGGGCAGCATGGCCCCGTTGTAGGTCACGCCGTAGCCCATGGTGTCACAGGCGCGTATCTTAACGGGAATGCCTGTCTCATCCCCCAGCTTTTTCAGCTCCATCACGAAGGGCACCACAAACTGGTAGAAATCCGCCCGGGTGATGTCCTCCAGGTGGCACCGGGGCTTGATACCGGTTTCAATGCATTCCTTAACCACGCCTAAGTAGTGCTCCATGGCCTGCTTACGGGTCATATGCATCTTATAATAAATGTGGTAGTCGGAGCAGCTTACCAATATGCCCGTCTCATCCATGCCCATCTCCTTCACCAGCTCGAAGTCCTTTTTCGAGGCCCGGATCCAACTGGTGACCTGGGGAAATTCATACCCGCGCTCCATACATTTATAGACTGCTTCCTTGTCCTTTTGGGTGTAGAGAAAAAATTCCGATTGGCGGATAAGCCCTTTTGGCCCGCCCATGCGGTGAAGCTCGTCGAAGATATGTACAATCTGCTCCACCGTATAGGGCCGGCGGGACTGCTGACCGTCGCGGAAGGTGGTGTCGGTGATCCAAATCTCTTCCGGCATGGACCGGGGCACCGAAACATAGTTAAACACGACCCGGGGAATTTCATCATAGCTGAACAGGTTCCGGTAAAGGTTGGGGGTATCCCGGTCCTGGAGGGCGAAATTTTGCTCCATAACCTCCAGCAGATTGGTCTTGGGATTGATCGTAATCACACGCTCACCCGCTTTCTTAGAATTCATAGTATATTGGTATCAGGATCGTCCTGAAGCAATAATCATATTTTGCATGTTTCAAGATAAAATCTTGCATAATTTTAAATGAGAATAAGGAAAATCGGCGTAATATAGGGACGGAGCTTTAAATTTTTAGATTTATTTCGGCATTTTCTTGCAAGAGGGGTGTTAACCATTATAATTCTTTTATAGGTGTATGTCAAACTATTAAGGCGGATCTATCCGAAACCCGTTATTTCATAGGGGAGTAAAAGATTTAAATTCCGCCGGATTTTTGAATGTGATTTTTCCTGCGGTTTGTTGTAAATAAACTGTTAAATCCCTTGACATCCCTGGGGGATGGCTGTATCATGGGTTATATTAGCACTCCAATGAATAGAGTGCTAAATCTGTGAAAGAATAATCCTGTATTGCAAAGGTGACAGCCTTTTGCCGTGATACGCAAAGGAGGCGTCAAAAGCTGTTATGGAATTGGATAAGCGAAAACAGCTGATACTGGCCGCCATTGTGGAGGCGTATATTGAGACGGGGGAGCCTGTGGGTTCCAAGACGGTGGCGGAAAGGCTGGATATGGCAATCTCTTCGGCCACCATCCGCAATGAGATGGCGGTGCTGACTGAAATCGGGCTGATTGAGCAGCCCCACACATCCGCCGGAAGGGTGCCGTCCCATGTGGGATACCACTTTTACATTGATCATTTGATGCACCGCAAAACCTTGTCCGCCGCGGAGCGGCAGAAGATTGACTCCTTGCTTCAGGCGGCCCAGGCCGGCCTCGCATCCCTCTGGAATACGGCCTCCAACGCGTTGGCCTACATCACCAACTGCGCCTCGGTAACCACCACGCCGTCCGGCCGGGCCAAGGTATTTGGCCGGATTGAATTGGTGGACGGCGGGCGGAAAACGGTGGTGCTCCTGTTTATGACCACTACCGGCGGCGTGCGCAATAAGGTCTGCCGGTTGGACTTCGACCCCTCTCCGGATACCTGTGTGAGGTTTGTGCGGCTGGTGAATGACCGGCTGGCGGAGACTCCCATTGAGGAGATTACCCCCGCCTTTATCCAGACCTTGGCGGCCCTGCTGGGGGAAAGCGCGTTGGCGCTGTCGCCGGTGCTGTTTGCTATCTACGCCATGGCAGGGGAGCTGGCCGGCGGGGAGATTATTCTCGACGGACAGACCAACCTTTTGTCCCACCGGGAGCTTGCGGAAAACGCCAAGATTGTTCTGGATTTTTTGGGCAAGTCCCATCAGTTGAAAGCGCTGGTGAACAGCAGCGGTGAACAGGGACTTTCCGTGACCATTGGCGGAGAAAACGACTCCCTTCTTTTGCCCCAGTTGGGCGTAATTGTAGCCAAATATCAGGCAGGGGGAGATATATTGGGTTCGGTGGGCATCATCGGCCCCACCCGCATTGATTATGCCAAGATGATCCCATATATTGAATACTTTGCCAAGGCGATGGGCAATCTTTTATCCACGGTCTTTGTGGAGGAGTGGGAGGACCTGGACGGATAAATATAGAATCCTCTTTGCGCCGGTGAAGAAAAGTGTGTTATCCATATCAAATCCTCTATTATAGAGCTAAGGATACAGTGAAGTATTTCAGGAAGAATAAAGATGCAATGAAGGAGCAGGTCAACAATGGGAAACGAAACCAATAAGGATACCCTTGATCAGGGATTGGAAGTTGTGGAACAGGAAGCTGTAGATGAGGGATTGCTTGGGGAAGAGATAGAGCCTTCCCAGGAAGACGGGCAGGATGATAATCCGGAGCAGGAGGCTGATGAAGCCGGCAAGCTGAGGGAGGAAATCAGCCAGCTCAAGGATACGCATCTGCGGACCTTAGCGGAGTATGACAATTTCCGCAAGCGGTCTCAGAAGGAGCGGGAAACGCTTTACTCTATGGCCGCTGCCGATACCCTAGGAAAAATACTGCCGGTATTGGACAATTTTGAGCGGGCTATACAGGCCGAATGCGCCGATGAGACCTATAAAAAGGGTTTTGAGATGATCTATGACCAGTTCAGGGGAATACTGGAGTCCAGCGGGATCTCGGAAATCAATCCCGAGGGGGAGGCCTTTGACCCTGAGCGCCACAACGCCGTGATGCATATTGAGGATGAAGGCTACGGCAGCGGCGTGGTGGTAGAGGTGCTTCAAAAGGGCTATCAGTTGGGCGACAGAGTGCTGCGGTATGCCATGGTCAAGGTTGCCAATTAAAGTGGTATATAAATAGAGGCATACAACCGTTTTTATGCGGTTTTATATAAATATAGCGAATTCACAAAGTCTCGAGGTGCTTTTGTAAACCAGGCGGACCATGCTTTGGCTTACAAAAATGCCTTATACGAATCTTCCATTAAAGTGTAAATAAAATTTCTTAAAACCGCGCGGAATAGACCGCAACAGAAATTTTATTTATTGCGGATTTAAATGAAGATTAGTATTATTTACTCAAAAATGATTGACAAAGGAGAGTTTTTACTATGGGAAAGATCATTGGAATTGATCTGGGCACCACTAACTCATGTGTCGCGGTTATGGAGGGCGGCGAGGCCCAGGTTATCGCCAATGCCGAGGGGGCCAGGACCACCCCGTCCGTGGTGGCGTTTTCAAAGACCGGCGAGCGTATGGTGGGCCAGGTGGCCAAGCGCCAGGCGATTACCAACCCCGACCGGACCATCATGTCCATTAAGCGTGAAATGGGTACAAATTTTACTAAAGATATAGACGGCAAGTCCTACACCCCTCAGCAGATTTCCGCAATGGTGCTGCAAAAGCTGAAGGCGGACGCTGAGGCATATCTGGGGACCCAGGTAACGGAGGCGGTTATCACCGTGCCGGCCTACTTCACCGACGCCCAGCGCCAGGCCACCAAGGATGCCGGTCGGATTGCCGGGTTGGAGGTCAAGAGGATTATCAATGAACCCACCGCCGCGGCGTTGGCCTATAGCATCGATAAAGAGGATGACCAGAAGGTTATGGTTTATGACCTGGGCGGCGGTACCTTCGACGTCTCCATCATTGAGATGGGGGAAGGGGTTCAGGAGGTTCTTGCCACCGCCGGCAACAACCGGCTGGGCGGCGACGACTTCGATAACCGGGTCATTGACTACCTTATTGACGAGTTTAAAAAGAGCGACGGCATCGACCTTCGCCAAGATAAGATGGCTATGCAGCGGCTGAAGGAAGCGGCTGAAAAAGCCAAGATCGAGTTGTCCGGTATGGCGAATGCCGCCATCAACCTGCCCTTTATCACCGCTGACGCCTCCGGGCCCAAGCATCTGGACGTGGCGCTGTCCAGGGCCAAGTTCAACGAACTCACCGCTGATTTGGTGGAAAAGACCATGGTGCCTGTGCGCCAGGCCATATCCGATGCGGGCTTATCTGCGGCTGAATTGGATAAAATCTTGCTTGTAGGCGGTTCCACCCGCATTCCGGCGGTGCAGGAAGCGGTCAAGAAGATTACGGGCAAGGACCCCTTTAAGGGCATCAACCCCGATGAGTGCGTGGCCATTGGCGCCGCTCTCCAGGGAGGCGTGCTGGGCGGCGACGTCAAGGGCCTCCTGTTGCTGGATGTTACGCCCCTGTCCCTGGGCATTGAAACCATGGGCGGCGTATCCACCAGGATCATTGAGCGCAATACCACGATTCCCGCCAAGAAGAGCCAAATCTTCTCCACTGCCGCCGACGGGCAAACCTCGGTTGAGGTTCATGTCCTCCAGGGCGAGCGCGAATTTGCCAAGGATAACAAAACCCTGGGCCGCTTTATGCTGGACGGGATTCCTCCGGCGCCCCGCGGCGTTCCCCAGGTGGAGGTCACCTTTGACATTGACGCCAACGGCATCGTTCATGTCACCGCCACTGACAAGGGCACCGGCAAGGAGCAGAATATCACCATCACCGCGTCCTCCAATATGAGCAAGGACGATATTGAAAAAGCTGTGGCCGAAGCTGAACAGCATGCCGCCGAGGACAAGAAGCTCCGTGAAGAGGCGGAAACCCGCAATGCCGCGGACCAGATGGTCTACCAGTCTGAAAAGACGTTGAACGAGATCGGCGACAAGGTGGATGAGGAACAGAAAAATGAGCTGAGGCAGAAGATTGACGCCTTGAAGGAGGCCCTGACTGGCAGCAATATGGATGATATCAAGGCCAAGAAGGATGAGCTTGAGAAAAAGTTCTATGAGGTCTCCTCCGTGCTTTATGAAGCCGCCGCCAAGGAAGCTCAGCAAAATGCCCCTGAGGGCGAAGCCGGCAACCCTGAAGGGTTTGACAATGTGGTGGATGCCGACTACACTGAGGTTGAGGACGATCAGGAATAAAATGAAATAACGATTGCAGTCATCTGGCCGTCAGGGATAGTAAGGTATCCTTGGCGGCACAGGTGATGTTTGTGGTTTTATAAAAGACTATGACCGATATTAGTGGTAGTGGAGGCTAAGTTATGTACCGCTCTATGTTTCAGACCTATGTTAAGGGGAGTGCGGAGGCTGTCCGGCTTTATCAGGAGGCCTTTGGGGCAAAATTAGGCTATCATGTAATGGGTGACGGCGGCGTGTATTATCACGCCGAATTGGATATAGAAGGGCAGGTCCTTGCCGTGGCGGAGGCGGCCGGCAGCGAAGGGGAACGGGTTACCGGCAACACCATGCAGTTGTGCCTTCATTACGGCGAAGGCGGGGAGGACCGGGTCAAAAAGGCTTATGAGGTTCTGCAAAGGGATGGAGAAGTCCTGTATCCGCTGGGCCCCTGCGAATTTAGCCCCTGTATGTGCGATTTGATCGATGCCTTTGGAGTCCGGTGGTGCCTGTTTGTATAATGGGCATAAACGATATATAATGTAAAGAAACGTTATCCCCAATGTTGGATGTGGAAATTGGACGGACGTTTCATTGCTGCTCAGCGCAACACATGAAAGGGGCTTGGTAGAACCGTGGCCAATACCGACAAAAGAGATTATTATGAAGTCCTGGGTCTGGGCAGAGATGCCTCGGAGGATGAGATAAAAAAGGCCTACCGCAAACAGGCGAAGAAGTATCACCCGGACCTGAACCCGGGCGACCAAGAGGCGGAGGCCAATTTCAAAGAGGTCAACGAGGCCTATGAAGTGCTGTCCGACAGCCAGAAAAAGGCGCAGTACGACCAGTTCGGCCATGCCGGCGTGGACCCCAACTATGGCGGCGGCGCAGGCTATGGGGGATTTGGCGGACGCGGATACAGCTTTGACGGGGATATCTTTGGCGATATTCTCAAGGACTTTATGGGTTTTGGCGGCAGCACCTCCCGCCGTTCCGCCAATCCAAACGCGCCCCGCAAGGGCCGGGATATTGAACATACCGTAACCCTCTCCTTTTTGGAGGCGGCCAAAGGCTGCCGAAAGACCATCTCCTACAACAGGCTGGATCCCTGTGATACCTGCGGGGGAGACGGCTGTACCCCCGGCAGTTCGCTGAAAACCTGTCCCACCTGCAAGGGCTCCGGCCAGGTGACCATTCAGCAGCAGTCGATGATTGGGCCGATCGTATCCACCCAACCCTGTAACCGGTGCGGCGGCAAAGGAAAAATTCCTGAGAAGCCCTGTACCGCCTGCGGCGGCAATGGGCGCACCACCAAAAAGCACACGATTGAGGTCAACATCCCGGAAGGGGTGGACGAAAACATGGTGCTTCCTGTCAGCGGCCAGGGCAGCAGCGGCCTCAATGGAGGCCCCAGAGGGGATTTGCTGATTGCCATTATGGTGCGGCCTGATCCTATTTTTAAGCGTCAGGGCAGCCATGTCTACTGCGAGGTGCCCATCACCTTCTCCCAGGCGGCCTTGGGGACCAAGGTGGTGATTCCCACTATTGACGGCAAGGTGGAGTATGAGATTCCTCCGGGAACCCAGCCGGAAACGGTGTTTCGCCTGAAAAATAAGGGGATCAAGGGGGTCAACTCCTATTCCAGAGGGGACCAGTACACCACCGTCAAGGTGGAGGTACCCACCAAGCTTACCCGTGAGCAGAAGGACGCTATCCGGGAGATGGAAAAGGCTCTGGGGGACGACAACAGCCACTATGAGAAGCGGAAAAGCTTCTTTGATAAGCTCAAGGACTGGGGAAAGGGTTGACATAGTATACCCTTGACGAAGAAGCGGACAGATGAGGATTTCCTCATCTGTCCGCTGATTTTTTGCATATGCGCTGAATAGCAGTGGAATAACGCTTTCTGTAGAAAATGCTTGAGACTGTTACTGTTTATTTTTGAAATGAAGAAAAGACAAAATGCCAACAGGTATAAAATAAATACACCAAAACGTCAACACTGCGGTTCCAATCCATTCAGCACCTTCCATATTGGGAGTGAACAAACCTGCCATTGGCAAGATAAAACAGGAAATCGCAAAAACGCCATGGACTAATAACAACCATTTCAGCCATTTGTCAGATGTTGTTTTGACTTCTATGGTTAGTCCTGCAAAAAATGTTGATACAGCCATTAGGCAATATCCCAACATATCATAACTGAACATAAGCCCGAAGTTTTGAAAATCCAGCAGTGCGGCAGCCTGTTCTGTAAGAGGATCTATCTGCACCGTTGTTACTTGAGAATAGTAGACTAACAAAATAAACACAGCGTACATTCCGGCAAATATCATGGCAGTATTTCCGGCGGATTTCCTTTCCGGCTTACTGTACACACAAAATGCAGACATCATTGGCACAAAGCTAAATGCAATAAACATGCAGACAAGATAACTTCCAAAATTAGTTCCTAACAACATACATAGAGCAAATCCTATGACAGCACACACATTTATAAGAGAACTGTACATACCTATCTTTTTGTTCATTTTCTTACTCCCTTATTTCACCTAATGTAAATTTTCTTTATTGTCGTGCGATCTGCCTTATATTTATTTTCACATGCTTTATTTTGAAATAAATTAAACTGAGAGGCTGTCAGCAAGTAGAATGCCGACAGCCTGAGAGGGCGGACTTTTGCCCATCCTTTTCTATTTCCATATTATTCTTCATCCTCTTCCACAGGAGCGGTCTGCCCCTCCAGAGTGGCCTGGACGCCCTTGGCGATGGCGTAGCCGGTGCGCTCGATGTAGGAGATGTTGATCAGCTCCTCATACTGTTCCGGGTTGCACATGTAACCGATCTCCAAGAGAGTAGCCAAAGCCGCGGTTGGCCGGGCTACCACATAGGCGGACTGGGTAGAGCTTTGCCGCAGCCGGCTTGTATATTCCTCCACCGCCACAGTTAGATTGTAGGCCAGATGATCTGAAAAGAAGTTGTAGTAAAAGGACAAGACCCCGTCGGCCTTGCCGCCGTTGGAATATTCGACGACGCTGTTGGAGTGAACCGACACAAAGATGTCCGGCTTTACTTTATCGGTGATGGCCGCCCGCTGATAGAGCTCCACACTCCGGTCCTCCCAGTGGGTCATCAGCACCTGGGCCCCCATTTCCTCAAGGTAGGCCTGGGCCTGGCGGGCCACCATTAAATTGACGTCCTTTTCCCTGGGGCCGTAATTTCCCGCAGGCCCTAGAGCGCCCGGATCAACGCCTCCATGGCCGGCATCAATCAGGACGGTAATGCCTTCCAGAGGTTTGTCGTCAGAGCCGGAGAGGACAGGCCGCTTTTTAAAGTAGATCTGTGTCCCGGCGTTCACATCATCCACATTACAGCCCCAAAGGCTTTGCCCTTCCTTATAGCTGAAGTTCATGTGGAGGGTATCGTTTACTACTTCGACATCTACCTTTTCAAACAGGTTGCTGTAGCGGTCCACCATAGAAAAGATGGGATCATTTGCGGAGAGGCCGCCGGTATTGTAGAGGCTCACCGTGACGCCGTCCTGCCTGGGCGAGACCACAAAAGCGGTGTTGTTTATCCCCTCGAAGGTGAGGACCTCGTATTGGTAAGAGGTGGCATACCGGACGCCTGATATGGATTGTACGGCATTGTATTGGCCGGTTTGTACAGTGACAGCGGTTTTCATCACAAACCCGCCGGACGCAAGCTCAAACATGGTCCGGGTTTGATCCGCCACCCGGTCGGCGGTTCCCTGATTCATGGTGGTATAGTAATCGTAGCTGGTTTGAGCCTCCGGATACACATTGGTCATAAAGGAGTCGGCAGTGACCAGTACATCGGTATTTTTCCCCGCCACATACAGGGGGCCGGAGGAGGAGTAGCTGGAGGTGGCGCCGTTAAAGACCAGGGTGTAGTCCACGGTGCCGTATTCCTCCACCACCCCTTCCGCCGCCGCGTCGCCGGGCACCGAAATGGAGCCGGAGTAGGACGCGGGAATGCCGTCCTCGGCATACGCCACTTGCTCAAGC
>Ga0153945_1000165_pt1 | contig 20589 bp, 27 predicted proteins | sample TSNJ029MetaG_FD_104720 | JGI IMG/M metagenome (GOLD analysis project Ga0153945, IMG submission 104720) | Attine ant fungus gardens microbial communities from New Jersey, USA - TSNJ029 MetaG | ecosystem: Host-associated > Fungi > Mycelium > Unclassified | place: USA: New Jersey, Wharton State...
CCCTTTCGTGCAGACTTGCCATGTGATTTTAGACGTCGCCGATATGCCGAAAAAGCCAGCTGGAAAGGTATATGCATTGCTTGTGTTGGCTATCTCTATTGTCACCCATGAACCGGTGCCAACTCTATACCGCAGTGTCGCTCCGGATTGCGCGTCTTCCAATATATCAAAGCCGTAGTTTGCTGCCGCCTCACTATCAGCAAAATCATTTGGAACGTGCTGCCATGACAGCTCTATTGTGCCTTTGGGGTTTCGGATGGTATTGTTAGGGCTCAGAGCTATCGGAGCAAGCGGCGCAAGGGCCTCGTATTTAATTTGCAAATACGGCACGTAGCTGCTTGTATACCCGTATATTGAGGATTGATTATACGACGAGTCGAGCCCGGCCTCCTTTACGTATCCAATCCTTATACCTAAATTTTTAAGCTCATCCTGCGAAAAACTGGAAATGAAGCTCAGGGGTAGATGCAAGCTTACGTTGTCGCCGCTATTAGCCACGACGCCGCGATCGGATACCAAGGCCCCTGTTATATTGCCCTCGTTGTTCCAGTCAAATGTCGAAAGCTCAGGAAAATAAAAAGGCTCATAGGTTAGGGTACCTTGAGCCTTGCTTGCCATTGTAATGAATCCATATAACTGCGTGATGCGCCGGTATAAGCAGTCCGACAAATCTACTCGGTATGCGGCCCGGTGTATGGCAGCTGATATTGTCCCACTACCAATAGTAATGGCCTCTCCTGCCTCCTGAGCTTTGCTATTTGTTGATACGTATGCGGATAGGTTGGCTTTTATTGTTGCTGTTGCCAAGGGTTCACCTCCTTAATGCAAAGAAAAACCCGCCGTTCGGCGGGGTTGGTTATGATGCTTAATATTACAGGTTTAGCAGTTGATTTTTTTTTGCATCAAATTCTTGCTGCGTAATAATGCCATCCTCTAGCAAATTTTTATATTTGCGTATTTCTTCTGCAGGGCTGCTAGAGGATTTTTCTGCTGCCCGTTCGAATTTAAATAGCGCACCATGTAATTGCTCTAATATATTCGAGGCATGCTCCTTGTTTACACACACATTGAATTGTTCCTTGATTGTATCAAAGGTGAGAACTCCCAACATAAAACCTGTATTCACAGTAACATCATTTAAATTATCTAAGGAAATGGCCTTAAAAAATTCCCCTATAATTTTTTTCTGGCCTATCAGTATCCGACGATTGGTTATAGCATAGGCATGATTATTTTCATGCTTTGTCGCCTTAATGTAATTATGCAGCCCTATAAATACCATACTGATATATTCACCAGGATTAAGATTTTTCTCAATAACATGAAAGTGCTGTAAAGCCAATTTTTCATTAAAGCCAATACCATAGCTATTGTCTAGGCAATATTGATACATTTCCTCTGCTGTTTTCATGCCATTTATAGATATAACCGCTTTCTTATTATCTTTGATGTCTTCTTTTAGTTTCTTAAAGGCATCATTGTCATTTACATCTAGCCTTAATCGCAAATTCCCGCTACTATTAGAATAAATATCAAATGTCCCTTCTTTTTTTTCTGTTGCCTTTTGAAAATCAACCTTCCGGATATCCTGATATGGAATCTGTGCAGTACGTGATGCAACTGAAACTAATACGTAATCCTCATAAAGCTCAATATAACCGTTTTTGCCATTAGCTTTCATACCCATACAAAGACCCTCCTTTGCTTAATATTACAATATTTTCCATTTCAAGTAAAGGAGGCGATTCAATTTCTGCTGCCTGTAGCTGCTCTGAATTTTTGCCTGAGAGTGCTTAGAAGGTCCATCGATTCGTTAAACTCCCTTAAATCAGCCACGCTAACGTTGAAGTTAATATTGCCAATAGACATACCGCCTGCACCCGCCAACATAGCCCGTGACTGTCTTGCGGTATATACTCTGCTCCCTTGCGGTAGGTCAACAACTTCCGGTCCCTCTTCGCCGACAAGGGCGCGCCCTCCGGGATGATTACTGACGCCGGACGCGTATTGATATTTATATCCAGACGGGACTTTGCTTGAAACACTGCTTGCCGCGTTTGACGCCGTATCCGCCAAGCCCTTAATGCTGCTGCTAGCCTCCTTGGAACTCTTCGTTAACGTAAGTACGAGCGCAACGATAAGAGCGATGGCTGCCACAATGGCAAGTAAAGGCACTAGAATTTTAGTTAACCCAGCCGCTCCTATGGTAGCTGATACGCCGGACAAAGTGAATGCCGCGCTGAGCATTAACAGCGATTTCGCGGCAGTGCCGACAACTCCCAGCAGGACACCGAAAACCGTAGCAAAGGCTAAAACAGGCGTGGGAATAGAACTTATAACGCTAAGGATTCCCGCAAAAATATCCAGTAACGGGCTTAACGTATCCCCTAATTTTATCGCCGCATTTTTAAGTGTATCAAGACTTATACTGAACCTCCTGCCCGGTGATTCCATTGCTTTGATAGCGTCCTCTGTGGTCCCAGCGCTGTTGGATATTTCATCAAGCGAGCTGGCAAATTTGTCTGCGCCTGAATTTGTCGCAATTAAGACTGTATTTAATCCCTCGACACGACCAAATAAATTTGCCAGCGATTCCTCATTGCCGCGAGTCGCCCTGTTGACATCGTCCAAAAATCCAGCCAATCCTTTTGAGCGTAAGGCGGCAACATTAAATTTTAGGCCTAAATTGTCAGCTTCGGTGGCTGCTTGATCAGTAACCTTGATGGTTGAAGACAATATACTTTTTAGACCTGTTATCGCTTGGCTCGCTCCGACACCCTGCGATGTAGTTGTCGCTATAGTTGCTAATAGCTCATCAATCGGAACGTTTGCGGTTGCGGCCAATCCAGCTATATCGCCAAAGCTACCTCCAAGCTCATCAATGGTGAACTTGCCCTCTTTTTGAGCCTTGATAAGCATATCTGTCAAATTAATTTGCTCATCCAATGTCAGTCCGTAAGCGTTAGTAAAGGATGATAGTATGTTTACGGCTGAGGCTGTGTCGGTGAACCCGGCAATTGCCAGTCGCGAGGAGTTTTCCAAGAATGCCAGACCATCAGCAGTGCTTACGCTTGCGGAAAGCGTCTCGTATAGTCCCTCGGCCATCTCTGCCGCCGCTATACCGTACTTATCGCTTAAGTCTAGCGCTCCCTCGGATAAATCTTCAAATGATACCTGCGTTGTGTCTGCTATAGTCCTGACCTTGGCCATGGATTCATCAAATGTCATGTAGGCCTTTAAGGAGGCCGCGCCAATAGCCGTAAATACAACGCCTATTTTTTGCATTCCTTCAGTCAGGACCTCCAAATCAACTCCTGCATCCTTGCTCTTTTTGGCGAAGTCATTAACCTTGTTTGCTGTCTGCCCCAAGGCGCTTTCTTGCTTTATAAGATTATCGGTACTGTCCTTGACTTGTTTATCCAGCTTAGTCAATTCAGTTTCGGCTTTATTATATTCAATTCGGACATTATCAACGCGTTTTTCCAGGTTCTTAAGCTGCGTTTGCGCCGCCTGCGAGGTATCATTGCTTTCGGCCATAGTTCTGCGATGAGATTCGAGCCGGTTGGACGCTTCGTCATATTTGACTTTTATTGCGTCAACTCTTTGCTTTTGCAGCTCCATTTTATGGGATAGATTTTCATGCTCCACGCCCAGCTTATCAAGGCCAGTACCATACAAGTTTGCTTCTTGAGACGCTTTTTTAAACTCGCTATCCAGAACTTTTAACTGCCGGTTTATTTCGGCGGTACCGCCAGTAACTTGTGTGGTATCAAAATCGATTACAATTGAGCGCCTATATCCTTTTGCTGCCACGTTCCACCTCCTTTACAAGAAGCCTTTTATTGACTTTAGGCTATTTACCGTCTGGATCGGTTGTCCCTGCACGGAAGACTGGGGTATGCAGCTGGGAACTCCGGAAAAAGCGCCAAAAATAGACCCTAGCTCTTGTTGCTGGGCCTGTTGCCGTTGTTGAAAAATTTCAACCATATGGATATTCTTATTTAGCCGATTTGCAAAAAACTCAGCCTCGGATCGCCTCATTTCCACACAATAAACATAGTAAATGAGCCACCAGTCTATTTTTTCTTCTTCTTGTGGTCCCTCGTTTGCCCCTTCATCTGTCGAGCCATTATCAGTGTCAGTTTTTTTTTGACCTCATCATCGTCAACCAAGCCCTCGAAATTCTCATAAGCCTCCACGGTGATAGCGTTTACCAGGGAGATACCACCACCAAGCACAAGCCCTTCTACCTCAGCCTCTTCAACATCCTCGCCAGCCGCTTTCATGGCAGAAAAAAGAAGCATTGAAGCATATTGAAAAGGCTTATTCTTGTACTCCTTTTGCAGCGTTAGCAAATCCCCGTAAGTTTCCGATAGGATAAGCAAGGAGTGTGTATTAAAAACCGCCTTGCGTTTTACGCCGGTCGCGCTGTTGGTTATTATGAGCGGTTCGACAGGAGTGATTTTAATTTCTTTCGGCATATCAAACTCACCCTCCTACAGCTTGGCTTCCTGGCACCTTAGCAAAAAAGGTGTCGGCCATCGTGTCAGTAAAATCCTTTGCAGTAGTGTCTCCATAATACTTTAGACGGCCATCACTTCTTCGCGGCATAGCGACCACTGTCAGGCTGTCAGTGCTGTAATTTATTGCATCCGTTTTTTGCTGAATAGTATTACTTATGGGGCTCGGCTTGCACTTAGGAAACCATAATACCTCCCTGCCTCCGCCAGTCAAATCCACTGTGAATCCAAGTGCTAGAAATGGGGCGACATCACTAGATGTCTCAACCAGCACCCCCTCAACAATTTCATGACCCAGCCATTTCGCGCGGTCAGCCAGTGATAGCTTGTTAAGGCTAACAGTCAAATCATATCCGATTATTTGCCGCAGACTTTCAACTAGCACGCCATCGCCATGAAGATCGCCCTCAGCCACGCGCGGTGCCATGCCTATTTCCATAGTTCCCGGCACCTTTTGAATGTCTTCGTACGCAGGTGCGGCGTTTACATCGTCTTCAAAATCGAAAACAGCATATACCAAATCCCGAATATTTATCCTATATCCAGCCATATCAATTTACCTCCTCATAGTAAAAATAAAAAACAACCACCTGATGATAGAGCTTCACATCATCCTCGTAACTCATATCGTCAGGGGTTGTTTTCACAAACAATATCTCATTTTGTTTTGTTAGCAGGTCAATCGCCTGTTTTCGCAGCTTGCGCACAGCTACTGTCTTTTTTCCAAAGATGTCTATTTGGAGGCTGCCTCCGCTGATTATAGGTAAGCCATCACCGTATAACTCGCCGTCTTCGTTAAAAAAATGATAAGAAACGCACAGGCTTTCTTTTGGCCTCATCAAATAGGCGCAAGGTACGTTTAGAGGTGATAAATATTCGGCTGTTTTTTCAACGATATCCATGTCAGCCTCCTATGTCACGACAAGACATCTCTATGATTGCATCCATTTCGGACTCAACCTTCTGCATTGCCTTATCCATAAAGTGCGTTGCTTTGCTTCTGTACGTGCCGTCATTTACGATGTGCCACAGCGTACCCGTTTTCTTGCCGCCCTTGATTTTTGCCTTTTTCCCGCCTAACTCGGTATCTGCGACAAGCGACATCTGCACATCATCAGCTATATGGACGTGATCAGGATCGGTTATATTGGAGCATTTGACGCTTTGAGAGACTGCGTTTTTTGTTGCCTCGCCGGCTGCTTTTAAGCACTTCACTTTGGCCTCCTCGGTCTTTGCAATAATTTCGCCTAGAAACTCGTTTAGCGCCAGCTTATCCCTTTCGTCACACCTCATATTAATACCCACTATTGACCACCTCCTCTGCAAGCATAATCGTCCACTGGTTGGTATTATCTAGGTCAGCGATCGCTAAAATATCAAAAGTGCCGCTCTTAAACTTGATTTTCATGCTCTCGTTCAGATCATCCCGCCAACGAATAATAAACTGCTTTTTCCGGATGGCATTTTGCGCCAGTACCCCCCAGCGCTCCTCTGTTACCTTATCCTCGCGTTTCGTCCATATCTCATCATACAGATCGCCCTCGGCGTCCAAGTCTACTGTGGGACCGTCAGGATCGGGAACAGTATAGATTTTGATACGTTCGCGCATTTCGCCAGCTCTCATATATGCACCACCTTATCGTAGTACAAGAGATTTTCCACCGCTGCCAGGGCTGGGTCCGTGCTATTGGCCGCAGCCTGGGCACGGCTTACGCCGTCCCGGCTGTCATACCAATAACTGATAAGCAAGAGCAACCCCTGTATTGTCCGTTCGTTCATTTCTTCGGGCTCCTCGCCGGTGTAATCCCGACATTGAAAGCCCTCGGCAAAAGACACAGCAGCCTTAATGTAGGACTCCAGGAGCGTATCGTCATGATCGCCGTCAACTCTCAGTTGATTTTTTACTAGACTTAGATTTAGAGGATTTGACATTTTGCGTTTCCTCCTTCGGTTCAGCGGGTGGTTCCTGCGCTGTTGCTAGTTCGGGCTCGGGTCCCTGCGCTGGCTCGGCAGGTTTTACTTTGCCGGCCTTTATACGCAAAATCCTCTCAGCCGTTTCCTCGTCAATATCCACCAGCACATCGCCCTTTTTGATTAATTTATCATCAAGATAAAAATCAGATGTAATTAACATATCCATGCTTCGGCACACCTCCTATTAGGCTTTCGGGATGTCAAGCACCACAAACGGTGATACTTCCATGCCGTTGCGAAGTTTCAAAGCTTTTTTCAGCCAGGGCTTGCCGCCAACGTTGGTGAATATCTTGATAACCGTAACGTTATTCTGGAAATATGGATGTGGCGACGCCTGAATAACAGGGCCAAAGCCGTCCTTAATGACGTAATATCCAAGATCGTACAGACCAATATCGGCCACCGCTGGCACAGTGCCGCCGGATGCAACCTTGTCGGTCCATACTATCGGACGGCCTCGCAGAGTGTCCGGGCGGCCTTGGGTGGCGTCACCAGTACCGAAGATGTACTTGCCGCTCGGGTCTTGCAAGAGCTGGATTTGGTCAAACCGGCTGTTGTCTATTATCCATACAGCATTAGCCCTGGAGTTTGGCAGCATTTGTTTTTCCATCTTGATGATATCCGGATAGGATATCTGGTTAGCGACCTCACGTTTTATTTTGACCAAGGCTGTGCTTTTCAGGACTCCAAGCGGCTGCTTTTTATCGGTGCCTGTCAAACCTTCGTCACCATGGCCGCTAATAAATGCCAGGTCCTCTGCATCCAACAGTGCGCCGCCCAAATTCCGGGTAATAAGCGGAGACAATGCCGTAAAGTTTCTGAGCGCCTTGTCGGTTACGCGCATGGAGGCTGCCAGCTCATACGGCGTGATGGTGATAGATGTAAGTTTGATATTAGTTTCCGGCTTGAACTCACCTTCTTCGATCCAACTTACCTCGACGCCGCCAAAGATATTCCCAGCATCGCCGGTCTGGTCAAGAGCTGGAATGACAATTGAGCTATCCGGAGGACTACCGGCAGGCAGAACCATGGCACGAGGACGAACAATATTTGTCGGTGTTGGTAGCTGCATGATTTGGTCATGCAATGCCGGAGGCATCATAAAACCAAATTCATCCATACTTGTAGGGCTGGCGTCCTTCTGCTCAAGTTCTTTTTGCAAAGCTTCCAACCGACCACTTTTGTCTCCGAAACGGACGGCGTGGATAAACTCACCGATGGATTTAAAACCGCCGTCATCCTTCTTCTCGCCTTGAGTCTCGAAAGATACAGGGAGCGTTTTCGCGGTTGCTGGGTCAGCCTCTTCGCCCATAAAGCCGTCGGCGACAATTACGCTCTCCAGCCGTTTCATTTCGGTTGCCAATGCATCCATTTCTTTTTGCATGTCATCAAAACTCTTCGTTTCCTCTTCCGTCAATTCCCTGGCTTCATCAATTGTCAGCTGATACAGGCTCTTTTGCGCTGCCAACTTCTCCTCGTACTTCTTGCGTGCTTTTGCAAGCATTTCTTTAAAATTCATGATACTTCCTCCTGTTTTCGTTGATTTGTATTTGTCTTTCGACCTGTGAAAGAGCTTTTCCGGCTGTCTCGGGCGTGACTATTTCCGATTTAGGCACCACAAACGTGCTTTTCGTTTGTAAAATGCCGTATATCTTTTCTGCGGTTTCTTGCGGTATGCCGTCACCAGTGTCAAGGCATTCGATTACCCACCCAAGCATAGGCTCCATATCGATCCCGGCTGTTTTTGCGTCTATCAGGGCTTCGGGGTTAGCTGGGACGGGGACGCAAGAGTATTCCAAAAGTTCTTGCTTGAAATAGTCAATTCCCCATGGCCGGTTTTCTTCATCCACTGCCCATTTTGCCTCCTGGGAACGAAATCCGACCGAAATGGCATTTAGAAAGCCTTTTGCATACATCTGGCCCACCGAATGCCCGAAACTGGACAAATCTTTGGTCATGAATTGCGCCGCCGATTTCAACGCTCCATCTTGTACCCACGTGCTTAGTGACCGGGCGACCGGAGGCCGTCGGGAATCGTGCGCCCACAAGACAACCGGATTTTTGTTATAATTTTCAAGCTCCCAGCCATCGACCGCTATTGTGTCCTGATCCCTGTCAACCGTTGCGGTGGAGATTATAAAATTCAACTCCAATCCGTCCTCGGTTTCTTTTGCGGATTTTTCCCCGCTTAAATAAAATTGCTTCCGCAGTTCAATTTGCGGAAGCTCCAGCTTACCCTTGTTTTCAAGCTTAAATTTTTCAATAACCGATAACAAATACCATTCCCCCTTCCTATTCTGTCGCCGCGTTTACGCGGGTTGTTTTGGCTTCTTGTTTGGCCGCTGTGTCCAAAGAAATCATATTGCCATTGACAAGATAATGCTCACCTTGACCGTCGGGCAATTTATTCATGTTTTCCTTTTCCCGCCATTCGTCAGCGTTCAGAGCTCCATTTTGCCGCATTGTACGGTACACCTCAGCACGGCTCTTGCTATCGCCACGAAGCAGGTAATCAACCATGAATTCAACGTAGTAGCCTTGATTTCGCTTTTCTTTCGTTAAGCATTTCAGGTTGATATGCTGCTCCCACCGGGAAAACCACGGCAGCATTGAATACTGCACGTACTCAAGGCTTTGATGCTCAATGTTCGAGAAGGTTGCTTTCTCTAAGTCGCCAATCATGTGAGGCGGTACGCCGTAAATCCGGGCAATTTCTGCAACATTGAATTTCATTGTGTCCAAAAATTGCGCTTGTTCCGGCGGGATGGTAATAGGCGAAAACTTCATACCCTCTTCGAGTATCATTGTTTTGTTTGAGTTAGAAGCGCCGGAATAATCCGAAGCCAGGCTTTTCTTTAATTGATTAAATGCCGTCTCGCTCAAATGATTGGGATGCTCGAATACGCCTCCAAGCCTTGCGCCATTTTTAAAAAAACTACTCCCGTATGTTTGAGTAGCAAGGCCACGCCCTATAACCTCTCTTGCTATCTGTATCGGCGAAAAACCGATTACACCGTCATATCCAAGGCCAGGTATATGAAGGATTTCGTCAAAAGCAAATTGCTCATGCTTGCCGTTAATTGTCACCCGATAGGTGATAGTATTGCGTAGCTCGTTAACCTCCGGCCAGCAATTACCATGCGGGATATATTGCAGCCCGATAACATCACCCCGGCGGTTTCTCTGGATGTAGGCGTAACTGTTGCCGTTAATAAGGCTCCCCAACATCATGCGTTCCTTAAGCGTAAACGCTGTCATATAAGGATTTGCGACGTTCCTGAGCACATCAAAGAGTGGGTCATCCGTGGCTTTTTCTCTGCCGTCTGCTGTCTTGCGGTACAAAACCAAAGGCGTCATTGCCAGCGATTTAGACAACAACGATATGCAGGCGTATACGGCCCCTAACCGCATTGCGGTCTCTTCTGTTACAACCTCACCCGATGCCGTCATACCTATCCGCTGTATTGCGTTGTAAATATCTCGGTCAAGTATTGCGCCTGACTGGTCTTCGTAGCCCTTTAAGGCTTTTAAAATTAACCCCACAAAATTATTCCTCCCCTCCTGTTCTCGTCCTGTGCTCTACCGGGGGAGGGTGCGAGTTTTTATCAGGTAAATGGTCGGGTCTTTTCGGTATACCAACAGCGATCAGCATTGTTCCGGCGGCAATCATGCCTATTTGCCAACAGAACAAGAATCCCAAGCCAAAAACCAATAAAAAAAAGCCCACAACTAGGCAAGCCTCCTGAAAAAATTCTAATTTCATAAAATCAAAATCCCCCTTTCCTCGTATACCGACCGGGTTTCTTTTTTTACTACGTACTGCGTCATTGCATTTATAATGGCGGCTACCAAGTCAATACGCTGAGTGTCCTTTGCGTGTTTTTTTGACAATTTAATATTTTCGTTGGTGTCCTGCTCTTCGTAGGCGTTCGACAAGCACCAAGTTAGCAATTCGTTGCCATCATGTACCACTTTCCCCTCGCGGATCATATTCCGAAAAAGCTTTGTTGCCTCTGACAGGCTGGGCTTACCTTGCCTGACTTCTATTGGCGTATACCCCAATTCCTCCATTACGATCATAAACTGTGACAGGTTATAAGAGTCATTGCAACTCTCTTTCATTACCAACTCATTTTCCTGGTGGTACGCAGTTATATATTTTTCCAGGTACCGCATATCATTGACCTCGCCCGGCGTTATGTCACACCAATTCTTTTTCGCCCAGAAGCGATATGGCACGCGGTCAGTCTTTTCATGCCTCGTCGCCGCGCCCTCTGGGATAAAGCCGTAAGCGGAAACAGCAATTCGCCCGTCTCGTAACTCATGGACAAATCCGGCAGCAGTTAAGTCCTCACGCTTGGAGGCGTCATTGCCGTTAATAGTATAAGTACCTTGTATCAAGATTTTAAACACTTCGCGTGATACAGCAAGTGATTTCCACTTCTCCATTAATTCGGCAGTCATATACTTTTCTTCGCTGCTGGACTGCCAGAGGTCCATCCGCTTGATCATCCAAGCCAGTATTTTATCCGGATCGCCAGAGCCAAAAGCAAGATCATGTTCGGACTTGATTTCGACATACATGTTCCGGGCATAAACTGAATCACTACGCAGTACCGGATTAGCCTTACACCAATTAGCTTCGTCGTGTGGATCGTCGCCCTCGTCAAGCTCCCTGATCATTACGAAATATGTTTCTTCTGCGATCTCACCCTGCAAAATTTTTACACCGATATCCCGCTCTTTTTTGCCGGGATTATTTTCGGCGTCCTTACCGGCGGTCGTTATGATGCGCATAAATGATTGATGCCGCTTGCCAAAGCTGTTTTTCAGCGTGTCCTTAATTTCAGACGTTGGGTGAGCGTGGTACTCATCAATGATTACACCGCAAGGAGCGCCGGAATCTTTGTTTTTGGTCTCTCTTGACAATGGGCGAATGTACCCGCCTCTGTATTTGTGAGTGATATTGTGCTTTTGTATCTCAAGCACGTCCGCAATGTCAGGCGATGCCAAAGCCATAGCCCGACCGTCACCCCACACGCGTTTCGCCTGGTCACGATCAACGGCTGCGCATTCGATTTCCGGCATAATTTCATATTCTGCCAACTCAGGTCTTCCCGGAGGGTAAATTGCGTCGGCACACATAAAATATAAGCATTCGGCTGATTTTTCCGTTGATTTTACATTTCCACGGCCCCTCTCCTCAAATGATACCCTGAAACGCCTTGCGCCTGTATCCTTGTGCACCCATCCATATGAGCATCCAAGGTCAAATTTCTGCCAGTCAAGCAGCTCAATGGGCTGCCCTTGAAACGGTCCCCGGACATGCCGACAGATTTCAAACCAGGTAAATATCCGGTCCGCCCTGGTTTCATCGAAAACATACGGAAAATCATCTGTGCCTTGCCGCTCCAAATCCTTCAAATGGCGTTCGCAGGCTAGTTTTTCCCACAAACAGACCGTGCTTCCAAGCGGCCCATAAACAACGTCGTGAGCGTATTGTGTAGTAGGGTGCATCATCCAAACATCCCCTTGTACTTGTTAGGCTTCTCTTCCGGCTTTTTCGGTATCGATCTGAGAGCGGAGGCAATAGTCATGAGGTTTTCTTTTTCGATTTTTAGCAGCATTTCCCGCTTTGATTGCACTTGCTTGTCAAGGCCAATAATTTGGCTTTGATAAGATGACCTCAGTTTCATGTATTCAAGCCAGGAGACCTCACCAGAATCCATCTTGTCTCGCACTTCGCTTTCCATTGTTTGCAATGAACGATAAAATTCTTCGCATTTATCTTCGAATTCGATACACTCCGCATAAATCTGACAATATCGGTTGATAATATTTTCTTGCAAGGCGTCGTTGTGTTCAATCTCGCCCAGCAACTTCTTGATTCTCAGGAATTCTTTGTGCGCAATAGGATTTTGCCTCACATAAGATTTTTCTTTCATCGCAACACCGGATGCAAGCGCCTTTTCACCTTCTTCGCGAATTTTCAGCTCTGCTTTGGTCCGGTGGGATTTCCCCTCCAATTTTAATAACGCTACGCTTTTAGCTGGTCTTCCTGCCATGCTATCACCTCCTTGTGGGCTCTGTTCGGCGCTTCCGTCTTAGTTTCTGCTTTCATTCAGTAAAACATCGGCGTTAGCTTTTAGGTACTCACTCACTTTGATATATCCCTCGGTATTTAGATTTTCGCTGAAACCTCTAAACTTTACTCTTGCAGGATATACATTTACAATTTCATCGTTATCAATCTCTGCAACAATCGCCCAGCCAAAAGCGTGCAATATCTGATTTATCCACCAAAGCAAACCAGCACTCCTAAATTCCGCCCATGTCTTTTTGTCTACCATTCCGTTTTACCTCCTTGTGGGTTGATTTTGGGATATTTTCGGACGAATCAGACGGCAGACGGTCAATCTGGAATCAGCCCTAGAGATTTTGCACACCCCTACGGGCACCACCTCGCCTCACCACCACGCTTTGTGTGTGATGTCGTCGCTGTCTTTTGGTCGTGACATCTCTTGCAAAGTGGCTGATGATTTTTTTCGTCCCAAAAGAGCCTTTGATCGCCCTTGTGATCTTGGATGTGGTCAACCACTGTAGCAGGCTTGAGCACGCCGATAGCAAGACACTTAACACATAGCGGATTCCTCGCCAGGAAAATCTTACGATATTTTTGCCAACGAGAATCATAACCGCGCTGGCCAGCGTTCGGCCTCTTGTTGTCGGTCCAGTCTCGCTCCCGCTTGTGCTCCTCGCAGTACGTACCCTTGGTTAGGTTGGAGCAACCGGGCTTATTACATTGTTTCCAGGGCTTGCTTGCCATACCATCACCTACAATTCAATCGGCTTCCATCCATCAAAGTTTCGCTCGAAGCTTATTATTCCGTCGAAAAAATCTTTATAAAAATAAGCCAGCTCGGAGCTGGCCGTTATGACTGTATTTTCTGTGCGTGGATTTGTATTTATATTGGCGCTTGATTCGATGACAAAATCAAACTTGTCACCAAATCCAGTAATTACTTTTGAGTGGTTTCGGAATATCGCTGCCCTGCCGTTATACCTCTCCATGACATCACACAGCCGTCGCCACTCATTGAAATAGGAACCCTTGAAGATCTCTCCCACATAGCAATCAAGCCTTTGGATGCGTCCAATGTTCAGATATCTGTCTATCTCCTCTATATCCTGTAGGGCCATGCACCATGTCGATAGGATGCAATACTTCACCGGCTGCTGCCGGAGGACGAACTTAAGGAATGACAAACTGTCAATGTCGCCGCCGGATATTACGTGATAAGCACAACCCGGTTCAAGGTCCCAATCTAAAATATTTTCAAGTTCCGTCTCACTCTTGAAGCGCCGGAAAAACTGGGTATCTCTTGTCTTGGTGGCACGTGAACGAACTTTTTGTTTCTCCTCGGATGCGGGCTTATCTTTTTTCGGAGGAGGCTTTGCCACGGGTGATGCTTTCGGTTCAAACTTAAAATCATGTGCCTTGTTGATCACTGTAAAAACCTCCGTTCTGTATTAAGAAGCCCCGGCAACCTCTAAAGATCACCGGGGCTCGAAAGGAGGCCAGCGCTACACGATACCCAATTGTATCCCTCTCCGCTCCGCCCCTCGCGCTGGCATACGAACACAAAAAGCCCTGACAATAACTTAGTCAGGGCCGTGCTTACAATTGTTCACGCTACCATAGTACCACGTTGAAAACGCACAAAACGCACAAAAATTAATTCTCTGCAAAAAATCTTGTAATTCTCATTCGCGCCCTATTTTCGGAGGGATAACCATAAACATATTTTGAGACAGCAGGCCAACTCCTACCTTCAAGATATTTCAATGTAATGATCTGCCGTATCTCACTGCTCTTTATTGTGTCAATGAATATCTCTATTTCTAGCGTCTTAGCTTCTGCCCTTTCTTTACGGTCAGCCAATATGAGCCTGCATTTCATCATCCTAATCCAATTAGACTCATCACCGCCAGTTATTGTGATTATATGTTCGTCGTAAGGAGCGCACAGCCTTGACCCTTTAACAGTATCAGATATAACTTGCTTGGCCTTTGATTCATACTTTTTAATCCTCTCTTCAAGCATTTTGATCTCATTTTTTAGCTTTAAGTATTCTTCCAGGTCAGTTATTTTCAATCCCTCGCCCTCCTCCTTACCCCTCCAACATCTGCCTTACCGTGACCCCCATATCAATCTTTACCCGCCGCCACCGATTAACAACCTGCATAGCTGTAGCATGGTCCAGATCATTAAACCGCCTCAGCAGCGCCAGACCCTTGTTGTAATCATCCAGGCCGGATGGTAAGTCATCGAGATAATCGTGGTATAGGTGTTCGCGGTGCTTGTTATCGTTTAGCATTGCCTGCTCCCCCTCCGCTCCCCATAGGAGCAATAATCGCCTTCCTGCATCGGAAACAAGTCAAATTGAGTACATCGTATCCCCGTTATGTATGGCGGTTCGCTGATACCGTTGCCGACCTTCTTGTGTGGTTTGCTGTGGAGACATTCCCGGCACCTCACCGGCTTCACAACCTCATCGGGTTCGCCTATGATTTCGTAGGCGGCGAGCCTCTTTTTATCCAAAAAGGTATTCGCAACACACTCAGTAATGCTGTAAATACTAGTCGCTGAATGAACCGACAGTTGCGCAATGACTATAGCAATCTCTTTTATTTGTTCGATGTCTGTTTCTGTTAATTTATTCATTCCGCACCCCTTTCCAATCCTAAAAATTCATCCAGAGGGCCAGTATATGTATAATCACAACCATCACACATGACCGTTATCGTATTCCCCTGTATGCTCCAATCCTCAAGATTTAAACGCTTCCCGCACTTGCATTTTCTGTCCCAAACAATATTGCTCAGTTCATCCCCAAAATCCCCGATGTTATCCGACCAATCTAAATCAAATTTGTCATAAATATCATTGCAGGTCTGGCATAAATAATACGATATAAAGTCACCGTCGAATTTACCATCCACGTATAGACACGATTTGCCGATAGGGATTATTTCTCTGCAACATATGCATTTATGCGGTTTTCTGGTTTTCTTGATTTGTTTTTGTGTGCTAAATGCCCAGCCCATTTAAATCATCCTTTCTATTTCAGCCACTATAGCCCACTGATTCATTTCATATTTCGGGCATTTTAGATAATCGACATCCCATTGCGATGCAAATCGGCCCCAGTTGTATCCATCATTTGCAGGATTTTTTATCCCGATTGCCATACATTCTTCTTCTGTCAGCTCCTGCACCCTCAACACTCGCACCTCAGACACCGCCAGCTTAATCCGCGCGGCTTCGGTCGGCATAGTGACGGGAGAGCGCCAGCGTGCGGGCGAATACAACATCGGTCTGAATGACGGCGACATTTCAATCCATCGTTGGAATCCGTCAGCTGCATAAGCGATTCCCCAGAGAGAAGAGTCTGGATCTGGTGGCATGCAATCCCAGCTTTCCCGGCCCAGCAGCACGTCGCCGGGCTGGTATCGACAATCAGCATCACAAATAGGCGTTGTCCATATTCCCCAGAACTGTATTTCTTTGCCTTGAATTATCGGTCTCAATGTGATATTTTCAAGTTTGGGCGGCTGCGGCGTTACCGGCCTCACAATCAGCGTCTTGCTCCCGTCGAGGATGCCGGGGATTTCCCATTGCTTGAGACATATGGATTTTTTAGACATTGATATCCCTCCTGTCAGTATTTAACGCCAATATAATCTAAGACTTTGCCGCACCCCAATTTATTGATGCAGTAATCGTATTGCTTTGGATGCGTAATTTTCATTCGTTGAAATTTATTTTCTTTATCTAAATGACAGCCAACAGGACAAAACATACAACCAGTTCTTTGTTCTCCTGTGGTCTTTAATGTTATATCTTGAATCAAGCTTATTTGTTCATTAATTGATATTATATTTCCATAAATTTTACAATATGGAATTTCTGTTAATTTCAAATATTGTAAAATATTTTGTTCCGTCCAAAAACTTAACGGTTGTGAAGTTTGTTTCTTGCTATCAAAAGCGTTGCAACCCGTTTTCAACCAACTATCTTTTCGTCTTTGGCTTTCATCAGCCATCGTTCCCATAATTGCATATTTGCCACTATGCTTCGCAAAATCATCAAGAGGTTTTTCTTTCATTATTTTGCAACATTTTGCAGATATCCCAAAAGGGGCATCAAGCAAATAAGCGAATTTCTTGTAACGTTCTTTAAATTGACTCGGCGTTCCGTCTTTATTCAAGCCTTTTAATTTGTTTATGGCCCATTGACTGCCGCGTTTTGCATAATAAATACATTCAGCAGTATCTTTGCTCGGAAAATTCCAACCATATTTTTTAATGACTTCATCGAATCTCATTGAAGGACGTAATATAGTTACATTTTCTTTTGTTTTTACAAACTCCCTAATCTCTGGATATTCAAGCCCTGTATCCACAAAAACGGCCTCAATATCAGGATAAATGCGTCTTGCCAAATCTAACAAAACCGTGCTATCCTTACCACCGCTAAAAGAAACATAAACTTGACCGTCAAAATGCTGGTACCATTCCATTATTCGTGTCTGCGTGACCTGTATTTTTCGCTCAAGGTTCCACGCTTGCATAATTTTTAAGTCTTGCTTTGTATATTTCATTTCGTCCTCCTATTTTTTCGGAGGAATGCGCATTCCTTACTTGCCAGCGGGTCATGAGGCCGCCGGGGTGTTAATTAATTTTTATATGCTGTTACCAGCGCCGTCAGATGGCATTTTTGCCCGCATACAATGCACTGTCCGTTACCGTGATACTCAGTTATTTTTTTGCCCGGGAATCCCTCTATATACAGAGGCTTACACCTATAACACAATCCCTTAATTTGTTCAGCCATTTAATCGCTTCCAATCTGCCAACAGTAAGGTTTCGACGTGCATTTGCGCTTGACGCCTCGTTGGTGCCTTGCCGATGTCGATTTTACCGACTACAATCCTGACGCCATCAAACTTATATTTCCTGTTTTTCTTTTTCCTCTCCCGGATAAGTTCGCGCTGCTTTCTGAATGCTGCCCTGCGTTTTTCAAGCTCTTTCAACGCCTTAGCCATTCTCTTTTTGCGCTCAGAGACAAGAAAATCCAAGTATTTGTCAGATAAATATTCCTTGCTATTTCCATTGCGCCACATTTTTAAAAGTTCATCATCGCTCATTCCATATTCACCCTCTCAATCTCCTCCACGATCACCCCCCAGCATATACACGCTCCAGTTCATTCATGATTGCTATGCCTAGCTCACGTTCAAACTCCGAATCACTAAAAACGCTAAAATCATGAGCTATCCTAAGCCAGTCATCATATGTTTTGGGGTCCCGGTGACTTTTGTGCCAAGCCTTTGCGTTCTCGTAAATTTCGGAATACAGCTTTTTAGCCATTAGCACCAGCCCCTGGCTCTCTTGAAATCTCCATAGCGCAGATATATATTCCCGGCAGCTCTGCCCAAAACTTTTCTATAACCTCGGATGCTACCTGGGCATCATCCCGCCAGAAGCCTGAATCTGTCATGCAGTCCTTCAACAGCTTTTGCAAATTATCCGTGTCTGGCCTTGTGGTCTTATATTCTCCATCCTTATGCTTGCCTCGTGGGAAGCACCATTTTGTTATCAAGCGAACCGGACCGGACATTATTTCTTTTGGTGCGTGACCTGCCAAATGAGCCATGAGCTTGCTCCGGGCATCCTCAAGCTCTTCCGGTTCATAGAAAACTGGTTTGCCATTCTTAACCGTCACCTTTTTTTCTTGGTGGGTGATGGTCGGGACTTTTTTCATCGGCATAAAAAATTCAACTCTCATAATTTCAATGCCTACAATCTGGGCAATCGTCCCAATCGCTATATCCGTGCGGACAGGCTTCCTCGTATTCGATACCTTGCCATGTGCTGGTGTCAGAATTGTATTTGATTAACTTACGATCTTTCATTGTCTCAAACAGATGCTGCAAAACATCCGGCTGTTGTATCAGCCACTTCACCACATTGCTTTCGGCCACATCATATTCTTCATTCGGAATACGGTGTTGCAACTTAGGCATTGTTTTTACGACACTCAATTTTGTGCTTATTTTTTTCATCTACCTTACCTCCAGATTTTTTACCTCGACCTTTTAGTCACGTCATGTGTGTAGAGGGATGACCCGTCCCCTATCGGGTCATCTACCGTTACACACGTGACGTTTGCGGTAACGGAAAATGTTATATTTATATAGTAGTCATTACTTCCACGGTAACCGTCATGAAAAACATGATAATTACTTCCACGGCAACCATTAGAGTTTTATGTTAATTACCGAAGTAACAACCTTTGCAATGACTCTGATAATTACCTAATTTCCATTGTCGTAATCATCATGTTTTATGGTTATTACTATTACAGTAATCATCATGTTTTATGGTTATTACTATTAGTCTTTTATGCTGTCTTTTTTGATAATCGTGTCGCTATTTTTGTCAATTGTATATTTGCCATACCATCTAATTCTATTTGCTACTGTTCTTTCGGAGATGCCAAGGTATTCAGCAACATCACTTTTAGTAGGCGGCTCGCCCATTTTGCAATTGTTTATGGCATCCTCAAGAGCTTTATTTTTTGCCTCGCGCTCGTCCTTAGCTTGATTTTTCCGTTTATTAGTTGCTTTTTGCCATGGTGGCATGTCACCCTCCGGCTTGATATCGCTTAACACTCCGACATTATCAATACGATGTATAGGGTAATCAAACCATAGGTTTTTCGGAGGAAACTTAGGAAATTCCCGAAGTGTTCCCTCAATACGCCACGCGCTGACGTTCTCCATGGCCTTTATGCTGTTCTGGATATCTTCTGTAATCTCCTTGTATTTCTGCGGTGAAAGATGCTGCTGACATATTTCTTTCATTCGCGCGGAGCTGCATAGATCGTCCTGCGAGGCTTCGCCTTTTAAACCAGCCATATCAAGCCATTTTGCGCATATCTCGCAGGTCTTAGTATTGGCTTGCTGCTCACGTAATTTGTCGCTTATTTCAAGCTCTATCAGGTCGATTAACGCATCCGGGTCACGAGCAAAAACACCGCTGCCGGAAGCTCTATCCATACTACGCTTGCTGCCCTGACTGCCTTTGCTGTGGTGATGGCAATATATAACCGCAACGCCTAATTCAGTACACACCTTATCAAACTGATTGCAAAAATTCGCCATTTGATCAGCGCTGTTCTCGTCGCCGGTTATTACCTTATAAATAGGGTCAATGATAACAGCAATATAATTCTTTTTAGCTGCCCGCCGGATCAGCTTAGGAGCCAGCTTATCCATGGGCATTGACTTGCCCCTAAGGTTCCAAATGTCGATATTGGCAAGGTTATTTGCTTGCCACGTGAGAGCCGTGTAAACGTCCCTAAAACGATGCAAGCAACTTGCCCTATCTAGCTCAAGATTTACATATAAAACCTTACCCTGCGTACATTTCCAGCCTACCCAATGCCTACCCTCGGCTATGGCACAGCATAACTCTATCAACGCAAAGGATTTGCCTGCTTTCGACGGGCCGGCCATCAGCATTTTGTGTCCCTGCCGAAGAACGCCGTCGATAAGTGTTGGCGACAGGTCGGGCAAGTCGTCCCATATATCCTTGATGCTTTCCGGTTCCGGCAGATCGTCGTTTACGCTTTCGATCCACTCCTGCCATTCTGCCCAACATGATTTACCCAGGGTTGTTCCAAGTAAAAACTGTTTACGTCCGTTCCTGGTAATTCCCGGCATTCGGCTTAACCTGGATGGATTACGGTTTTGGCTATCTACTGCTAACCCGTTTTTTTTGCAGATATTATAAAGATAATCTACACGCTTACGGTATTCTTCGTAGTTTGCGGCCTCAACCTTAACAATGGCGTGAAGGCTTTTCTTACCGCTGTGGACCAAACATGCCACTGGCAGCTCCAGCTCTTGTATGATGGCATATTGTTTATCAATATCCGCATGGTCTGATTCAACCAAAGCATAGCGGTGATCGGTTACATTTTCGTTTTTGACGTCCTTACCATCTAAGGGATTGAAGCGTATCCAGG
>Ga0153945_1000166_pt1 | contig 20376 bp, 18 predicted proteins | sample TSNJ029MetaG_FD_104720 | JGI IMG/M metagenome (GOLD analysis project Ga0153945, IMG submission 104720) | Attine ant fungus gardens microbial communities from New Jersey, USA - TSNJ029 MetaG | ecosystem: Host-associated > Fungi > Mycelium > Unclassified | place: USA: New Jersey, Wharton State...
GTGCGAGGCGTTCCAGTCTGAAAAGGACTGGCACATCTCAACTGAATAATTATTTCAATTTAATAATGAAAACAGTTCGAGCTGGAGAACTGAATACGTGAATAGTCGAATGAAGGGGTAACGCCCTGAAAGGCTACTCTAATCCTCCGGCTGGCATGGAAATGAGTAAACATTGAAGTGTCAGAAGCCCGGTGAAGTCGGCAGAGAGATACCGTAACAACAACGGTTGACGAAAGCTGTCCAGAGGTGGATGGTGTATCCTATATGCCGGGAGTCTATAAAATACCTATGGTTAGAATGCGGATAAAAGTATCCACTGACAAACCCTCGAAATTTACGGGTCTATATCGGGACTAAGCAGAAATGCTTAGTAACACAACTAGTGTTGCTATTGCGGGTGAGTAAGACTTCGCCTTTATGAAAATCCGTGCAATGTTATAGGCATTGATGTGGTAGCAGGCTCAGAGATGGGAACCTAAGGGTATATATGAACAGATAACGTATTCGGAACGTCGTAAGCTGACAGCGTGGAGATTTTACTGTCTATGAAACGTATCGAACGGGAAAATCATCGTGAGATTAGCGGTGATATAAGGGAGATAATGTCAGTGAAAGCGGTGGCATGGTACCGATGAAACCGTGATAACAAGCGGTGGAGGGACTGCCACTAGTCATACAGTAGAGTAAATAAGTTACAAATGGTATGGGTTCGAGTAAGACTAAGAGATGTAATGACTCCCAGATGGGAGGTTGCAGACCATACAGAAGAAGGATAAGCTCCGGTACAACGAATATTATGATATGCAGAATGCATTTGATGAACTGTACCAACAGAGTAAAAACAGTAACAACTTTTATAAGTTATTAGAAATTATCGGTTCAGAGCAGAACATTCGTCTGGCATACCGAAACCTAAAAACCAATAGCGGAAGTAAAACCGCTGGTACAGATGGAAAAACAATCGAGGATATCAAAGTCCTATCAGACAGTGAAGTAATTGAAACTGTAAGAAAGAAATTAGCAGATTATCATCCGCAGTCAGTCAGAAGGGTATTCATCCCAAAGCCGGGAAGCGATAAAAAGCGTCCGCTAGGGATTCCATGTATCTGGGATAGACTGATACAACAGTGCATCTTGCAGGTATTGGAGCCGATTTGTGAACCTAAGTTTCATAATCACTCTTATGGATTCCGGCAAAATAGGGATGCCCACCATGCGGTCAGCAGAGTTGTCAGCATGGTAAATATGTATAAACATTATTATTGCGTGGATGTGGATATCAAGGGTTTCTTTGATAACGTAGACCATGGCAAGCTGCTAAAACAAATATGGACGTTAGGTATCCGAGATAAACGTTTGCTATGTATCATTAGCAAAATATTAAAATCAGAAATTGAAGGAGAAGGAATACCGGATAAGGGAACACCGCAAGGTGGACTGATTAGTCCGCTACTTTCGCTCGTAGTATTGAATGAACTTGATTGGTGGGTAAGTAGCCAATGGGAGACCTTTACTCCAAATGGGGTAAAGGAGGGTAAAGCGAAAGGTAGTAAGGGATGGTTGGCTTATGCACGGAAATATACGAATCTGAAAGATGGGTTCGTGGTGCGTTATGCTGATGATTTTAAAATCATGTGCAGAAGTTACACTGATGCGCAAAGATATTATCATGCGACAGCCGATTTCTTAAAATCAAGATTAAAACTTGATATTAGTCCGGAAAAATCCAAAGTTGTCAATCTCCGAAAGAACTCTTCTGATTTTCTGGGATTCAAAATCAAAGTCCTGCCAAAAGGCAAGACCAGATATGGATACATTGCTAAAACTGATATGAGTGATAAATCCATCAAGAAGGTTACGGCTGAATTAAAAGCGAAGATTATCAACATAAGGAAACATACAACCGTTGGTAGAATAAATGCCTACAACATGGCAGTGATGGGAATACAGAATTATTATTGTATTGCCACCAACGTATACAACAATCTAACGGATGTTAATTACGCTCTCTTACCAACCTTTAGAACCAGATTATCATGTATTGGAAGAACAATTCCGTTCGAGGAAACGCCCTATGAATTTCAACAGAAAACTGTAGGAATCAGGAAAGAAACCAAAATCATGACAGTAGGCAAAATGCCACTACTACCACTTACAGGAGTCCATCATAAAAATCCAATGAATTTCTCCCAGGATATTACTAGCTATACAGCGAAAGGGAGAGAAAAGATTCATAAATCTGTCCAATGTGTAGAAACAGAGGCATTGCGTGATGTGATGATGTATAGGAATCCTAATGAAAGCATTGAATTTAATGACAATAGTATTTCAGCGTATCTTGTGCAACAGGGGAACTGTTATGTCATGGGAAATAAGCTGAATGTACATCGAATGAAATGTATGAGGAAAACCCCGGTAAGGGAAGGTGGTTCAGACAAGCATACAAATATCGCTTTTATTTCAGAGGAGATATGGTGGTCAGTTATGACAGAGGATATTTCAGAATCCAACAGAATGATAAAGAGATTCAATATGGACGATAAACAAAGACGGCGGTTTAACCGATTACGTGAGAATCATGGATTATTACCAATTAAGAAAAGATAGCTTATAAATTTACTTGAGTATGATAGCACGCCGTATGATGCGAAAGTATCACGTACGGTGTAGGGCGGGGGAAAAGGTGGAGATAGTATCAAAGCCTTACCTATCGCCATAGATACTGCGCAGCTGCGGCGGGTTTTTAAAGGCACACGGCTATCGTGTCCGTGTCCTGAACCTTGTGGAAATGATACATTCCAATGGATATAACCCTTTCCGTTATATCCGCTCTGAAACGGATATCGTCAGGCTGATCACCAATCTGATTGCCAATACGACGCCTAAGAATGCACAATCCAACGACCCCTTCTGGGAGAAGGCGGAGTCCCTGTATCTGCAGGCAATATTCCTGTATGTGTGGATGGAATGCAAACCGGAGGAGCGGAACTTCCGCATGGTCCTGAAGCTGCTGAATGAGGCCGAAGTCAAGGGGGACGGTTCGATGTCCGGGCTGGACAGGCGTTTCCGGCGGCTGGAACGGAAAAAAGGGGAAGACCATCCAGCAGTTATCCAGTATAACAAGGTGGTACGTGGTGCCGGTGATACCGTGCGGAGCATTATCATCAGTGCGAATGCCCGGCTGGGGCTTTTGCAGAATCCGCAGGTTTTAAGGATCCTGGATAAAGATGAGATGGACATTGCGGAAATCGGGACCGGCGTGGAAGGCAATCCGGATAAGAGAATTGCTTTATTCTGTGTGATACCGGATGCGGACAAAAGCTATAACTTTCTTGTAGGCATGCTCTATTCACAGGTGTTTCAGGAACTGTACTACCAGGCGGACTTTCACTATAACGGGAGGCTCCCGATTCATGTCACGCTTGCAATGGATGAATTTGCAAACGTCGCACTTCCGGATGATTTCTGTTCGCTTCTCTCCACCATGCGCTCTAGGGAGATTTCATGCATTATCATCATACAGAATCTGGCACAGATCAAGGCGCTTTTTAAGGATACCTGGGAAACCATTCCGGGGAATTGTGATTCGCTTATTTATCTTGGCGGAAACGAGCAATCAACGCATAAGTATCTCTCAGAAGGGCTTGGAAAAGGCACGATCGATAAGCGCAGCAGCGGTGAAACAAAAGGCAGGAATGGGAGCAGCAGCCGGAATTTTGATGTCCTGGGGCGTGAGCTCTTAACCGTCGATGAAACAAGGAAACTGGATAATAACCAGTGCATTGTCATGATCAGGGGCTGCGACCCGATCCTGGACCGCAAGTACAATACCTTTGCACACCCGGTATTTAAGGAGTCCGGTGATGGGGACGGTGATATTTATGTACACCAGACGGATGAGCCGGACAGCAGGGTGCGGCTGCTTGGTGAAAAATCGCTGGAATATTATACGAAAAAGAAGCAGGAAGGGGAGCCGGTCGAGATATGGGAGGTTTCCATGGAGGAGATATTCCGGTTGAACCCGATACCGGAAAAGATCTATACGGAGGAAGAGCTTGGGGAAAACAAGGTAGAAGGCAGCAGGCCCGGAAAGGAGGTGAGGACGCCAAATGTCATAAAGAAGGAAACAAAAGCCAATGCCGGGAAACAGGCACCTGATGATGAACAGAAACTGATGGAGATGCTAAGAAGCTATGCTTACAGCGAATCCCAATTAGAAGAAATATATGTAGGAATCGCAGGAGGGCTTTCCTATCATCAGATATTAGGATATGCGGATGTCACATACTCCGCAGAGAAGATGAAGCAGCTGCGGCTGCAGTGTACAAAAGAGAAAGATTAAAAAAATGATTTTAGAAATCTTAAGTTGAATTGTTTTGCTAAAAAATAGGTTTTTAAATCTGTTTTTTAGCCTACCGGAAAGGAGAATATATGAAATTTAAAAAAGTATCAGATAAAAAGAAACCGGGACGGAAAGTGGCACAGGTCATTTTAGGGACATTTTTGGCGGCACCCTGCTTCGTACAGACCGTTTCGGCATCTGTTGACGGTGTTACGGCACCGCTTACCAATTTGAAAACCCTGGTCTTAAGCATTATCGCAGCGGTGGGAGTCATTATCTTAGCGAAAAACGTGATGGAATTTGCACAGGCATACCAGCAGCAGGATTCCTCCACCATGAACAGTGCTATTAAGGGGATTGTGGCTGGTCTGATCATGGCGGCGATTTCCGCAGTCCTTACATTCCTGGGGATCAGCTGATCACCAGGCACGAAAGGAGAATAAATGTTTAAACTAGGAGAAGCAATATTGGCTTTACTGGAAGTGGTATTCGGGTTTTGGAATGCACAGGTAGGGCTTGTGTTTGAGCTGCTAGGGCAGTCCCCGCAGCAGTTTAAAGGCGGGGGACCATGGGGTGTCATAACAAACGTAAATCCATTCTTTGTTGCCATCGGCTCCAGCCTCGTGGTGCTGTTTTTTGTTATCGGTTTCTGTTCGGAATCCGTGGATATCCGGGAGGAAATGCGCTTTGAGGTGATTCTGCGTATGCTGATGCGTATCGGGATTGCACAATGGCTTGTTTCCTATAATCTGACCATTGTAAAAGCCCTGTTCACATCCTGCGGAAACTTGGTCAAGCTGCTTGGCGGCAACCAGAGTACGGAAGTTCATATTGACCCGGCACAGGCAGAGATTATCAAGGAGCTGGGGTTCGGAACCAGTATTGTCTTTCTGATACTGGCCGTCTTCGTGTCCTTGATTGTGTTAATCTGTGGATTTTTCCTGATTTACAATGTGTATTTCCGTTTTTTGAAAATTATGGTTGTTGTGCCGTATGGGGCGATTGCAAGCAGCACGCTGGCAGGAAACCGGGGGATCAGCAGCACCTTTACAAGCTATATGAAATATACCATATCGGTTGTGTTTGAGGCAGTAACCATGGCATTGGCGATCATGCTGTGCAATGCGTTTATCAGTTCCGGGCTGCCGAGCTTTACAGGGGACTATGAAGATTGGGCGAAGACGCTGATCTATCTTGGGGAGATGACATTTACGGCAGCACTCACGGTTGGTTCCGTCAAAGGTGCACAGAGCCTGACCTCAAAGGCACTTGGATTATAGAAGGATACAAGGAGGTGGAAGCAATCGAGTTTTATTTAGATGGGAAGAGGATCACAAAATCACAGGCTGAGAAGCGGTATGGAAAAGATGCAGTGGCAAAGCGGGCTGCTGAGGCGAAGGAAGTCTTTGCAGAGGATCCAAATATAGAAAACAGTTGGTGGATGGGCAACGGCATGCTGACGGTTAAGCCTAAAATAAGATAAGTACGATAACGGAAAGCATAAGAAAGGAGATACCAAAAAACAGAGGAAATAAACAAAACTGCCTCTAAAAAAATTTTTGGTCACAAGGTAAAATATGGAAATTGAACTTAGCGAAAGTTTAGAACACTATAAAGAGACCATTGCGCTCGGACTCACGGCGAAACAGTTTTTATTCAGCGTACTGTCCGTTGGGACCGGTGCATTGATTATACTGCTTTTGTATAAACAGGTCGGACTGACGGTAAGCTGCTATATTGCAACCCCGGTCGTAATCCCCCTGGCAATGGGTGGGTTTTACAACTACCATGGGCTGACGTTCTGGCAGTTCTTACATAAGATGATACATTTTACTTTTTTTAACCGTCCGCTCATCTATGCATCAACAGAAAATGTAGTGGAGCTTATGGAAGCATTTATGGCAGGGGAAAAAGAAAAGGCAGAGAAAGAGCAGACAGGAAAGGAGGGAAAGAGCAACATGAGGGATGTGAAAAGAAAAGCAGTCCTATTGATCGCCGGAGTATTGGTGGCACTGGCCGCCATAGCGGCAGCAGCCGTCTGGTGGAAAGCCAAAAGACTTAGCGTAATGGAATAGTAAAATCCCCTCTTATGAAGGGAGAAACAGTTGGCATGGCAGACAGGGCCTTTAAGTTTCTCCCTGGTCTGCCGGAAAGGAGAAGGATTGAATTTATTTACAAACCAATTTGAACAGCTAAAGAAAACCGATAAATTAGTAAAGGCGCCAAAGTCCATACAGCAGACAATGGGTATTTCAAGAATTGCAGCAAACGGCATTTTTGAGGTGGCGAAAGGGAAATATTCAAGAGCGTATGGTTTTCTGGATATTAATTATGTGACGGCCAGCCTGGAGGACCAGGCGGAAATTTTAAAGCAGTACTGCAAAACGGTTAATGCGATTGACGTAAGCTTTAAAATAACGATCAATAACCGGAATAAAAACATGCAGGAATTCCGAGAAAATATTTTATTCCAAAGGAAAGATGATGCTTACGACTGGCTGCGTACTGCTTATAACAAAAACACGGAGCACCGTATTGTTGAGGGGAAGCAGGGTATTGAGCAGGAGCGGTATCTAACGGTTACGGTGGAAAGAAAGACCTATGAACAGGCAAAAGCTTTTTTTGCAACATTTGAAGCTACCTTAAAGCAGAATTTTGAAGACCTTGGCTCTGCAATCATGCCTCTTGAGGCAGAAGAGCGGATCCGCATATTATTTAATTTTTATCGTATCGGGGATGAAGAAAAGTACCAGTTTGATTTTGAAAGCTTATACAAACGGGGCGGCGATTTTAAAAATGATATCGCCGGCGGCCATATGAAGTTCTATCCCGGGGAGTTTGAAACGGAGCGTAAGAAGTGCCGGGCATTGTTTATCAAGCGGTATCCGTCGGCTTTATCAGACCGTTTTATAGGCAGGCTCACCAACCTGCCGGTACACAGCATGATGACGATTGACATCATACCGGTTCCGAAGGATATCACGAGCCGCATCCTGCAGAAAAAATATCTGGGCATTGAAAATGACATATTGAAACAGCAGCGCGTCCGTAACCGGAACAACGATTTTTCATCGGATATCTCCTATGGAAAAAAAGTCCAAAAAAAGAAAATAGAAGAACTGATGGATGATGTACGGGAAAATGACCAGAACCTGTTTTACGTCGGTGTGACGATGCTGCTCATGGCGGATACAAAAGAAGAACTTGACAGCGTGACAGAGACCGTTAAAAACATCGGGAACGGGGCAATGTGTCAGATCGAAACCCATTATTACCAGCAGATGGAAGCCTTGAATACGGTCATGCCGATAGGCATAAGACAGGTATCCACACTTCGGACCATGCTGACCAGGGACATTGCCGCCTTATTGCCGTTCAATGTACAGGAGCTAAATGAACAGGACGGCAATATATACGGCATCAACCAGATTTCAAAGAACCTCTGCATTGCTAACCGGAAAAAACTGGCCAATGGGAATGGCATGGTATTTGGGGTACCCGGGTCGGGTAAATCCTATTTCAGCAAATCGGAAATGCTCCAGGTATTCCTTGGGACGGAGGATGACATTATCATCATTGACCCGACCCTGGAGTATTTTGACATAGCGCAGGCCTTGGGCGATCAGGCGGTTATTGTCAATTTATCCACCTATACGAAGCATTGCATTAATCCTCTGGATATGGATGTATGGTCGCTGGATTTGAAAGATTCCCAGGGGCTTATCCGGGACAAAGGGGAATTTATGTTAGGCTTGTGTGAGCAGTGCTATGGGGAAAGCTTAAACAGCCGGCATAAATCCATCATTGACCGCTGTGTGCGGAAACTGTACATTGACATCATCAGAAATAAGGAGAAGCACGTCCCGGCAATGGCAGAGTTTTATGAACTGCTTGTTAATCAGCCGGAAGTGGAAGCGAAGGACATTGCCCTGGGGTTGGAACTGTTCGTCAATGGATCATTGAATATTTTCAATAACCAGACCAACGTGGATGTGAAACAGCGGTTTGTGGTGTACGGCACACGTGACCTGGGGAAGGAGCTGGGTGCAATCTCTACCCTGATCATGCTTGAGAACATCACGGCCCGGATTGCAGCGAATGCAAAAATCGGACGTGCCACCTGGCTGTATATCGATGAGCTGCATACTGTCTTGGATAAGGAATACAGTGCCAAGTATCTGTATACGTTATGGAAGAAAGTGCGGAAGCTGGGCGGATTGTGTACCGGTATCACACAGAACATTACCGATATGATGCAGAATTACACGGCATTGACCATGCTGGCGAACAGTGAGTTTATTGCATTGCTGAAACAGGCAGACGTGGACAGTGCGGAGCTGTCAAAAGTGGCAGGCATTCCGGAAGCGCAGCTCCGCTATGTGAATAATGCACCTTCCGGCACGGGGATTATCCGCCATGGGAATATCATCGTTCCTTTCGATAACAGGATGAGCAAGACAGCAGAGAATCCATTATATGCACTTTTCAACACCAATCTACACGAAAAGGCGGAGCATCGTTTGGAAGTCCATTTGGATTGATTTTTCAGGCGATTTATAGTTAAATTTTGATATTCCGATCCTGTGGGATGGGGCGTCTGTCAATGATCGCAACCCATCAGATGCTGGAGTTATGGAGCGTGGAAAAGGAAGTGCTTTTCCATCAGGCGGTGAACAATCCGTCGTTTATCGATTCCATCATCGTCCAGACGCTGGATGAAAACCTGAAATTGGAACATAGGAGTGTATCCGGATTTTCAAAGTCGGAAAAGAAATACGAGATGTACGTCATCAGCACCAGGGGTCAGTAATATGGAGCCGGTGCGGTTTTATGCACCGATACCATGGTAAGCCCGGCGAAAGGGACAGGGAGTGATTTGTATCAGCTTCCCTCCGGTGTACATAAATTTATGGTCGCTTCCTGTAAAGGCTATACAGCGGTTGAAATGAAGTCATTGTTATATGAGCTGAATCTGGCTGGGGATGCCAGAAAGCAATTATCAAACCATCTGCTTATTTCTGGCAGGGGAAAACGCGAAATAGGAGCTGCCACGGAGAAAATAAAGGAATGGAGGCAGTCAGGGAAAAGCAGGTAACAGCCAAAATAGAGAAAGGAAAGGGGGAGAGCAAATTCAGCAAGAGGATTCTTGTCTTGTCACAGATACATAAGAAAGCATACGCAGCATTTATTTTTCACGGAGATCGTGGAGAGAAACAGCTGTCAGCAGAAATTAAAAAAGAAGGTAGAAGCCGATAGCAGGAAAATATTAGAAAAGAGGTGATTATTTGGAGATTAGAAAATTATACAGTCCGCTTTATTGTAAAATGTGGACTGATGACAACGGTATGGATGATAGGTGCAACTCCATATCACAGGAGGAAGCCATTATTTATGAAGTTTTAATTCACGAAGCCATTCTTAAAGACCGGATGCTGGATGAAGCCAGGCGGGGACTTATGGATTATTACGATGAAAAGGATTCCGTTAATAAAAAGGTACACTCACTGTTCGTGGACGTGGAGGTACATGACGGACAGTTATGGGGTGTGGCAACGATTACACTTTTGGAACCGCTGGCACCAGAGGAACTAGCCAAATTGAAGGATAATCTGGAGGGACAGTATAGCGATGGATTTGGAGAAAGTTTCGAGCAGCATGAAATTAAGACGGATAACGGTGACTTATACGTCAGCTTTTGGTCGCATAACAGGAATTTCTTCATGGATACGGAGGCGGAGTTTGCAAAGCGTCTTGGAGTGGAGCTGCCCAAAGCGGCTAAATCAGGACGAGTGGATTTTCGTGATATTTCCATACGGAAATTGAGCAGGGAAGAGCAAAACGCTTTGAAACTTTCCGCAAGGCTTAATAAAAATCTGTCCGATTATCATGAAGCCATTCAGAAACTTGATAAAGCGGACATCATTGGCAGAGCCAGGGAAATTGCGGTGGTAAAGGATATGCACCAATACTTGATGGAACGGTATGTATTTGAGGATTCAGAGGTGGAATATCTTTTGAAATTTCAAAATCCGCTTCAGGTGGCAGCCGAGCGATGGTCTGCGATTAATGACCTGATTGACATGTCCGCTGTGATACCGGATATTATCGGCAGGCAGGGAGTACTGCAGGGTAATCACATGGATGAACAAGGATTTAAACACCATATATCCGAATTGCAGATACCAAAACAAAGGTGAAGGAAGAAGATAGTGATGGAGGTAACAGCAGAGGTATTGGAACAAATGCCCAAAGAGGTAGGGCAGGTTCCGGCTATCCGGCATAAAAATGATTAAATGAATAGGGAACCAATGAAATTTTGTAAGGATGTGATTACCAGGGCGTAATGACATCTTTTTTTGTGGAGGTGATTTTGTATCAGCAATTTATTCAGTGTTCCGCTTGGAGAGCAGGAACATCTAAAACAATTTTTTGAACTTTTCCAGGGGAATCTGGAAGCGGAAGCTAAAATAGAAGACATTGAACAGTTAATGTCCTATATCAAAGATCTAAAGGCTCAGTTAGGTGATGCTTATGAGGAAATCCAGTATATAAGAGAAACTATGGAATCCATAAAGGACCGGACGTTGAAGGTGAAACTGGAAAAATGCATAACATTGGCAGACGAACAGATCGAAAAAGCAGGAACGGTTTACCGGAACATGAAAAACAGGGTATATCAGGATATTGGCAATGCGGTTCAAAATGCGAAAATACAGGGAATCAGGGCTGTTGATAAAGCGGTTGACATCCTGCATGTCCGCAAGGCGCTGGAATCTATCGGCAGATGCTTAAATAAAGCGGTGACTTCATTGGGTGAAGGAATGCGGCGGCTGGATATGGCACAGAAAGAAGCGGCTGAGATCAAAGGTCATATCGGAAATTTTACAAGGGCGATGACCGGTAAAAATGAAGATGCGGCAGGGAGAAGCGAAAACAGTGCAGAGAAAGTAAAACAAAATGATGACAGGGGAGTACTTCCCGGCCTGCAAAAAACTTTGTCATTCTGTAAACGACAGGTAGAGGGGATGGAGAAAAAAACGGCACAGGCGGTTCATGCGGTCGAGCATTTCCATCAGCTGGTGGTTCCAAGTGGACAAAGCCCGGCACCTGCGGCTGAAAAAGAAAAAGTACCGGAACCGCAGATGCCAAGACAACGCTGAAAGAGGAGGAAAAATTAATGGATGCAACAAGGGAAGAATTAGAGCAGATGATCACAGATTTAGAGGAAGGTGTCATTCTGGAGATTACGTGGGGAGGGGAGGAACAGGATGGATGAGTTAAAAGTAGTGAGTGTCCGGTTGGTGGAAGAACATCCGTGGAAAAGTAGGAGCCAGTTGAATACACCGACGAAGATTGCGGAATTCCTGAGTGAAGAATTAAGTAGCTATGACAGGGAGCTTTTCTGTTGCCTGAATATGAGCACAAAAAGTCAAGTCATCAACATGAGCATCATAAGCATGGGTACATTAAATACAGCACTAGTTCATCCAAGAGAAGTTTTTAAGTCAGCCATACTGTCAAATGCAAGCAGTGTGATTTTAGCGCATAACCATCCCTCGTGGATCTGTACCCCAAGTGAGGAGGACCGAGATATTACCAGACGGCTGGAGGGATGCGGCAGGCTATTGGGCATTGAAATTTTAGACCACATCATTACCGGAGAGCCGGGAGTTTATTACAGTTTCAGGGAAAAAGGAATACTGCCTGCCCCGGATATGGAGATACATATAGCGGCTGACAGGGCAGTACGTTCCCGGTGAGGAAAGGAGCAGGAAAATGGCAGGTGATAAAAGAACGTATTACGTGGCGGAATGCATGGAATTTACCAGATACGGTGAATACCACGACCACATCCGGACATTAAAAGATGCCGTTAAGATTTATCAGAATATCCCATCAGAGCGGTTAAACGCCATCAAGGGAATCGGGGTGATGATTGACGGCATGGCGTATCCGGTACTGAATGGCAATGACATTGATGTGGACCTGCTAGGTCAGTTTACGGATGCGTATGATACTTTACTTGATACCGCAAAGGAGCTTGTATCATTGCTGCCTGATGCCAGACTGTTAGATCAAGAGGGCAGGCTGAGCCGACCTTTACAGCAGACCGGGGCATTGGAATTTGCAAAAAAAATATGTGACCTTCAAAAGAAAATAGATTTTCACTCTTATAAAGAGCTTTACCCGGACGAAAAGCACCATCTTAACGAGGTGATGATGGAAGTATTGGCAGATGGGAAAAACACATTTATTGACTGGCTTTCCCATGTTACAGGATCAAAAGGGATTGTAGATGAAGCGGGGTATCTGCAAAAGATATTGGAGGAATCGGATATCAGCTGGCCGGAAGGGCTGGAGCCGGTTGTCCGGGTAGAGTGGAGCGAAAGCCCTGATATTGAGGAGGGCGCTGTTTTTTCCCTTTATGAAGCAGACAAGACCTTCGCCAGATTAGACCAGGAGCGGTGCAGGAGGAAAAAAGAGGGTGGGCATGAAGGTTACGATAAGATAAAATTCACGGTTTATTATCAGATTGCAGGCGAAAGGGAAACGTACGCCGGACGGCAGGATTTTGGGAATGGGGAAGGCGGATTACTTGGGCATATGGAAGCATATTGCCGCCAATTCAAGACAGAGGAAGGGAAAAAATATTTAAGCCAGTTCCCAGAAGAGTTGCAGAAAGAGATGGCAGGGCAAATGGCGCATATTTCAAAATATTTACTGCCTGACTTTAAGTATTTCTGCAATTTAGCGCAGATTGAAGAAAAGATACTGGCAGAGAGGTCAATGAAAGAAAAACTTCCGATTCATTCGGATGTAGAACAGGCAAGACAGGAATATCAAGAGGATATGCTGAAGTTTGTTTTAAAAAGCCGCATTGCTTTAACATCAGGAGGTGAATTACCGGCCATACCGGATGAAAGGGATTACCGTCAGGGCAAGGAGATAAAAACATATAAAGAACAGGTGCTTGCCGAGATCGAAGCAGAAGCCAAGAGCTATGGAATGACAGTGGATGAATATGCCGAAAACGGCTATGAGCCGGGGAAGAGGAAGAAAGAAAAAATAGAAAAAAAAACGAGATAGGATCAGAAAGGGGGAGACGGAGTTATGGCCATGTAAAAGATATCTTTCTCCCTTTGAATGGATTTAGAAAAACAAGCGATACAAAGGATAAAGACAGCAAGTGAAATGTCCTTTGCACACTACGGGCTGCCTTTGGTTTTAGCAGACAGCGGTGGGAAGGACAGTGCGGTCTGCCGGGAACTATTGATGCGTTCCGGCGAACCGTTTGAAGTAATCCATAACCTGACGACGGCAGATGCCCCGCAGACCATTTATTATGTGAGGGACAGGTTCCGGGAATTAGAGGATATGGGAATTCCCTGTGCAGTAAACCGGCCGGTTTATCAGGGGCTGTCAACGACTATGTGGCAGCTGATACCGCAGAAAAAGATACCGCCTACCAGGACTGCGCGGTATTGCTGTGAAGTATTAAAGGAAAGCGGCGGCAACGGCCGGTTTCTTGTCACCGGAGTCCGCTGGGCGGAGAGCAGAAAGCGCCAGAACGGCAGGGGAATCTATGAGAGGAATGCAAAGTCGCAGAAGAGCAGAGTCATTTTAGGCAACGATAATGATGACCGCAGGCGGCTGTTTGAGTCATGCCGGGTATACAGCAAGCATGTATGTAATCCTGTTATTGACTGGAGGGATCGGGATATTTGGGAATATATCCGTGCAGAACATATATTTTTAAATCCCCTTTATGAAATGAGATTTCTGCGTGTCGGTTGCATTGGCTGCCCGATGGCCGGAAAAAGCCGGTATAAAGAATTTGCACTTTTTCCAACCTATAAAGGTGCGTATATCAGAGCATTTGACCGGATGCTTGAGAATCGGAAAAGAGAAGGCAAGTCAGATACAACCGGGATGTGGAGATCCGGTGAAGAGGTTTTCAGGTGGTGGATGGAAGACCCGAACGTGGAAGGGCAGATGGAATTGATGATTGATAAAGATAATGAAATTTACTATTGATAGATGCTGTAATTGCATCTTTTTTCAGCAGATACCCTGTGGTAATAAAGCAGGTTATTTATAATGTAAAGATAATTTGTAACTAAAGATTCAATGTGTCCAGCTGCAAAAGAGAGGTCATTCATAACCTCTTGGAATACTGGGTGGTTATGAACAGCCTGCCGGGCTGTTGAACTTTGAAAAAGAAGGAATCTGAAAGACATGTGGAATAAAGCTTAAAGATTCCGGGAGATTATGAATCAGATAAGGAGAGAAGAGATATGACGTTAGAAGAAAATAGTATAGATTTGCTTTCAAAGGCAAACCGAGCCAATGATCAGGCAAAACATTGGCTGATGATGGGTGGTCAGGCAACGTATGCCACCTCTTTGGAAAAGTTAACCTATTTAACCTGGGAACAGGCAGAAAAAGCCATGGATATTGGCGTGAGGATAGGGTATGCAGATAAACGGGAGGATTATCATGGTTCTAGGAAGGGACTATATAATTATAACCCTATTAGAAAAATAGAATACCTTCATGAATTCCAGAAAGAGTATGAGGACTTTCCAAGTAAGTGTAGTAGAAGATATACTTCCATTACGATTGACCCATCGTATGACTGGACAGGTGTGGTAAATACAAGGCAGTTAAAAACTGTGATTGAAGCATCAATGCATGAAAGGATTCATGAGAAGATGAATAAAGAACAATTTTGGCGGATCATTGATCATGCAAGGGAAACAGCCGGTTCCTGGCAAAACATGTATGAACTGCTGCTGGAATCCCTCTTACAGCTTAAAGCATCAGAAATCATTCACTGGCAGCAGATTTTTTATGAATATCAGGAGCTTTCCTATAAAGAAAAGGTGTTGGCGGCGGCCTATGTAATCCTTGGCGGATGTTCCGACGACAGCTTTGATTACTTTCGGGGCTGGCTGACTGCGCAGGGCAGGGAAGTGTTTTTTAATACCCTTGCCGATCCTGAGTCACTGGCCGGTGTAGAGGCAGTACAAAATCTCGGAGAAGAGACACTTGCATCGTTTTACACGCCACTTAAAGGCTATTATCATGAGGCACGTTTTGAGGGCATGCTGTCTGTTGCCGTTCATGCCTATGAAAATAAAACAGGCGGCGATCTTTACGATGTCATTGTCAAATACCCTCTATCCGATCAGGAAAAATCAGCCATCGCCGGTGACATCATCTATGCGGAGGATATTGATGCCGGATGGGAAAAACGTGGGGTATCGCAGGTTGAGATTGATGCCATGCTACAAAAATGGCTGCCCGGGCTTTTTGGGATATTTAATAAAATAGAGGTCCATGAAGCTAATATTGGGAGCGTACCGCAGGGCAGGATGGAGAAACATTTGTGCCAGAGCCCAGGTTCCCCCCAAATAAAAAAGGGAAAAACCCGTTAAAGGTATCCGCCCATAAGGATAATGAAAACGACGATCAAACAGATGCTGTTACTGCATCTGTTTTTTGTGAAAGAGGTGAAAGATGAAAGAAGAATACCATATCAGTTTTGGCTTTCAATACGAAGCATGGGAAATGAAGATTTATCTCCCCGAAACGATCTGCTTTCAGTCTGAGGAGGAAGCATACAGGGATACTTCCGGCAGGAATCCTTTTGCTTTTCTTACAAGTGAGAGCATCTTCATAATTGAAAAAGGCCGTATGGAGGAGATAGCTGCCAATGAGCAGGATTTATATGAATTTTCAGTGCTAAAGGATGAGGTGTATGAACGGCTTGGCCAGCCGTTGTCACCGGAAGATATTGATCGGTTAATTGAGAAAAAGCAATTAGAAGAAATTATTTTCAGCAGCCAGTACATGGTGAATGAAAATGATTTCCAGATTAGGGGGGATAATTTATCCGTTATTTTTAAAGAGATCGAACAGCATAACGAACCGATAAAGCTTGCGGCATTGGAACCATATCCGGAGATAGCAGGACAAAGAGGCTTTTTATTTGAAAGCCTTTGGTATGCCTTAGAGCGCATAAAGTAGGGAGGCGTGCAGATGGAAGATAAATTTACGGAGAAGAAAAAGTCGGAAGTGAAATTAAAGAAACAGGCTGAGGTGAGGATTCACAAAAGAGAAATGGCGGCTCCTAAGAAAAATATGGACAGTTATTTTAAAAAGAAGGAGATGGATTTTTTAGGTGGGAAGAACAAAGCGATAGGAGCAGAAAACCAAAAAGATATATCACGACCGGGCGAAATAGCGGAGGCTGTGATAGGGCGTAAGAAAAACCGGCAGAGTGAATCTCCCAAAAAATCAAACAGTTTCCCCTTATCCGATCCCCTGTTGTCATCTCAGCCCAATGAAAAATCTGTGCTTGCAGACACCGCTGTACTGGATAACAAAAGCCAATTCCTGAAACGGCAATGGATACGGAAACGAAGGATGGAAACAGCTTCTTTGGCTAATATCCGGATGAAAGAGCAGGCATCCGGCGGAATCCTTAAAGGGGTAAAAACGGGTGGTTCCGCAGCTTTGTCACAGTTAGACGGTGGAGATGATGTCAATGAAGCCCTTCATATCATGAGTACAGTAAAACGTCCGGTTGATACGGCGATGGAAAAAGCAAAATATACCCATGAGAAAAAGAAGCTGAAGATACGCCAACAGGATACCAAGATGCAGGCGAAGCAGACAAAAAAAGACTGGCAGGCACAAAAAAAGGAGTTGCGGAGAAAACAGCAGAAAAAAGCGACAAAGCAAAGGAAAAGACAATATATCATCAGTAAGCTGATCGGTGGCGGCGAGCAGGATAGTCTGGGACAGGTCATCAAAGACATGGTCAAAATGAAAGCTTCTGCTCTGCTGGCAACAGTGGGGAAGTTCTTGCTTGGATTATTAGCCCCGCTCATGGGAACCGTGTTAGTAGTTGCGGTTCCGGTACTCCTGATTGTCGTATTGTTTTATGCGTCCCCGCTGGCGGCTTTTATGCCGAACCCAAGTGAGGATACACCCTCTATACAGGAGGTTTTAAGCGGGTATTACCAGGAGTTTAATGCAGGTCTGACAAACCATGTCGGTGATAATGGTACGGTTTCCTATTTACATATGGAGAACGGCAACTATGTGAGTAATTATATGGACACGATGATGGTCTACATGGTGCAGTATGGGACCAGTGACCTGGGTGTGGTAATGGATGAACAGCATCAAAAATACTTGAAAGAAGTATTTGATGAAATGAACAGTTTTGAAGATACAACGGTTACCATTACGATAAAAGCCGGTGAGAGCCTGGGGAATGTTGTAACCAGTGCATATTGTTCCTGTACCATCTGCTGCGGAGTCTGGAGTGGAGGACCTACCGCTTCCGGCGCAATGCCAAAGGCGGACCATACGATAGCTGTGGATGCCAGTAATCCTTTTTTGCCAATGGGTACAAAGGTAATTATGAATGGCACGGAGTATGTGGTGGAAGACACCGGAAACTTTGCTCGGTATGGGGTACAATTTGATATTTATTTTGATAATCATACAACAGCAAGCGCATGGGGGCATAAAACACTGGAAGCATACTTAGCAGACGGGGATGAAAATCAGGTTACCGTTAATAAAAAGGGCAGTTATGTGAAAAACCTGAATTTTGAGGATTACATCGCATTAGGAAAACTGACAAAAGGACAGGAAGAACTTTTACGTGAAATGATGTCCGAAGATTTCCGAGCGGAAATGCCCAGTTTTGGCGTGGGAAGCGATGTGGCGGCATTAGCATTGACAAAGGTCGGTTATCCATACAGTCAGGATTTGACACTGAGGATGACGACACATTATGATTGCAGTTCACTGGTATTTCGTTGTTACCATGATTTTGGTATTATCCTACCGGGGACAGCGGCAGAACAAGGACAGTATATAGCAGAACATGGCATGGAAGTAACCGAAGACATGCTGCAGCCGGGGGATTTGATTTTTTATTCTTATGAAGTGAATAACCGTTTCCGAAATATCAGTCATGTTGCGATTTACATAGGAAACGGAAGGATGGTCCATGCGTCCGGAACAACCAGAGGTGTGGTTAATGACCCGTTTAGGGCATCAAATGTTAATCTGTATGGACGTCCGAGTATAGGACAATAAAGAAAAAACAGGAAAAAGAAAAGGCAGAAAAGAAAGGAGATTTTTATGGATTATAATATCAGAGTTTATAAAGTGGAAAAAGAAGGCAGTGATTTGAGAGGATTCGTATCTCTTACGTTTGAAGGGCAGTTTTGTGCAAAGGGGATTGCTTTAAAGGAGTCGAAAGCTGGCAATCTTTATCTTGACTTGCCAAGATATCAGGATTATGAAACAAAGGAGTATGAGGATTACTTTTCCGTTAGGGACGGCAATTTCCGTAGGGAACTTCTGGAAAATGTGAAAGAGGCTTATGAAACTATTGAGCCAGAAGAGAAGATGGCAGATCTGGAATGTGCCTGGGGAGACGAAGAGCTTTATTATGATTTGAATGTATTTCCATTAACAAGGAATGGAGATTTTAAGGCAGAAGTGAGCATGAAGATTCAGGATGTCTTTGTCGTGCGGCAGATGCATGTAATCAAGGCATGGACCGGAAAAATGTTTGTGGGAATGCCACAGAGAGAAAACAGGACAAAGGCTGAAATGGAAGATATTGCTCACCCGGTAGATAGGGAGTTTAAAAAAGAATTGGAGAAAACTATTATGGATGAGTACTATAAAAAAATTGAGACAATAAGACAAAATAGTACAAAACAGGTATCTAGATAGTTCATGAGTAAATGATCTGTGGCTTGTAAGATCAGGTCACAAAAGAGGAAAAGTATAACAAATCCGTTCTAATATTGACCCCTGCATTAAAATTAGGTTCATACGCATCTCTGGGTAAAGAATTATTATGGTATTAAATGGCAGGAGGCTTAAATCTGTGAAAAATACAGATTTAAGTTTTCTGTTATTTCCTTGTAATTCTCAATTCTCCATACCCTATGTAAGAGCCTAGGGGAGCCTCTTTGAAATCAGGTTCGTTGGATGCCATAAAAATGCCGAGCAGTGTGTCATCGCAATTGGCATTTTCATCTTTTAATTAGGCTGTGTTTTAATACTAATGTTGAAATATATTATATAGTGAAGTATTTTCCATTTTATTGATTTGGACAAAAAAGAGGACTGTAGATAAAGTCAATTTTATAGAGTTGTATTGAATATATGCTTATAAATATTCAACACTGTTCTTTTACATTTATACATGATATAATTTACTAAATCGGAATTGGGTTAATCAGTAACATTGTATTATGGCGATAGTGAAACATATAAATAAAAAGAATGAGATAATAAATTATGAGTAAAACAATTGGAATGTGTCGTTTATGTAAAAAGAATACTCTTTTATGTGTAAGTCATATCATACCTAAAAGTTATACAAAGTATGCAAAGCGGTCAAAACAATGTTCACAAATGTATATGACAGGTCAAGACAATGTTGTGCAAGATGGGCTAAAATTACCTTTCCTTTGCAATGATTGTGAGCAACTGTTTTGCAAATACGAAGTGAATTTTAAAAAAACGATTTATGATAAATTAGTGGAAGGTACAGATAACGATGTGCTCTTGTGTGATGAAAATATAATCAGATTTTTAATACTATCAATTGCATGGAGATATATGCAATATCGATTGGAAGAATATGAAGATAAATTAATGAAAATGCCCGAAGGCGTTTTGGATATTCTTAAATCTATGCCTTATTATGGGCTTAAAATACAGGATATGATTGATAATCAGATTGTTGAGAAGTGGAGAATTTGGCTATTATCTGAAAGCCATAAAGATATAGAAAAAATACAAATGCATGTTATACCAATTGACAAAATAGAATGTCTTAAGAATCTTAAAAAATATGAAATTTTATCTTGGTCAATGGGATTGGACTTGTTTAAAATAAAGAATTCTGATTACGTAAACTTAAAATTACCGGGTCTTATTTTACTCTGTCAATATAAAGGAGAAGCAAATATTATGGACATGTTCAA
>Ga0153945_1000169_pt1 | contig 20190 bp, 18 predicted proteins | sample TSNJ029MetaG_FD_104720 | JGI IMG/M metagenome (GOLD analysis project Ga0153945, IMG submission 104720) | Attine ant fungus gardens microbial communities from New Jersey, USA - TSNJ029 MetaG | ecosystem: Host-associated > Fungi > Mycelium > Unclassified | place: USA: New Jersey, Wharton State...
CCACCTGCAAATTCACCTTTAAATCCCAAGCGCTTCATTAATGGAATTGTAATACATCCGGTTCCTGCCACGTTTGCTACAGAACTCCCTGACACCATGCCCATCAAGCCACTGGCAACAACGGCAATTTTTGCCGGACCGCCTCTCACATGTCCCATCGAACCCTGGGCGATATTGATCATAAAATCACCAGCTCCCAATTGCAGCAGACATTCTGCATATAGGACAAATATGAATGCAAACGTGGCAGCCGCCCCAATGCATGTACCGAAAATTCCTTCTGTCCCAAAAGATAAGTATCCTGTAATACGGACAAGAGACAGCTTTGAGATATGGAACATACCGCCCAGGTATCTGCCAAACCAACAATATGCCAGAAAAAAAACAGCAATCATGGGCATCCACACACCAATCTGATCAATTGCCGTGATAATTACAATGACCACAAGCAAAAGTCCGATTACAATATCTAAGGTGGTCAGCCTGGCGGCCCGGGACTGAATCACACGCCAGTTCATTAACACATAAATATTACACATTAACCCGACCACTGCACCAATGTAACATAATATCCGCATAAAACGATTGCTTCTCTTTAATGCCATGTACAAAAAAATCAGTACAACCGCAAAGGCATAATGGACTGCTCGTTGGTTCAATGTCTGCAATGGCAATGTCGCACTCGTGTACACCTGAAATGCACACATTGCAAAGGATACTGCCAGAATTATGTAATTAATGTTTTTCTCCACTCCGGCTGGAACTACCGCTTTAGGAGTTTCATTTTCCTCCATTTCGGACTTCGCTCTTTTTTTACGAATCTTATCAAGCACGATTTTCCCCTCTCTCTCATTCTCAAGGTTTTTCATTGAATTGCTCCGACCTCTTTAAAATATTTCAGTGCGCCCGGGTGAATATCCATTACCCCCTCCCAGTCAGAAACAGTATTTTCCGGTGTACTGTATGCTGCATTGGAAGCTGCTGCAGCCCACTCATCGTTATGTTCACATAAAATTTTAACTATCTCATAAACAACCTCTTCCGGAACGTTGTTATTGATGATAATCGGCGCACAGTCGCCAACTGTATTAATATCCGCTTCAATTCCCTCATAGGTTCCACCTGGAATCGTACGCTGCTTTGTAATCTGAGTGGACTCACAGATTGCCCTTGCATCCTCATCCGACAAAGCCAGTATCTTTAGCCCTTTTCTGGAAGAAGCAAGTTCCAAAGCTGTGGAATTACCCAGTCCGGAAGCGTTTACAATCGCGTCTACAGTTCCTTCCTTCAAAGCCTCCGTTCCCTCCGTCATGCTGATTTCGATAACCTTCAGATACGTATTGATATCCAGACCCATGGCAGAGAAATAGTTTCTCATCATGGAATTTGTGGAATTGTCAGCCGTACAGATATTGAATCTCTTCCCCGCAAGATCCCTGATGTCATTTCCCGCAAAATCCGCTTCCGTCATCACCTGCAAAAAAGTCGGAAAAGCAGACAGCATGACGCTGATATCCTCGTCTTTTGACAGTTCATAACAGGTGGATCCGGAACCACCGCCCATATCCAGTTCGCCCGCCACCATGAAGGCAATCGATTCTGGCGCCCCAGAAGTAACAACTGCATTGGCCGTGATATTTTCTGAATATTTGTTAATAATCTCACACATCGGAACCATTTGCTGATAAAATGCGCCGGTCGTATTTGATGCACCTACATTAATCTCTATTTTTTCCGCTGCCGCAGAATCATTTGATTTGGCAGAACCACATGCTGCCGCCCCGATACAAACGGTTAAAAACATGGCTGCCACGATCATTTTCCGAATCAGATTGTTTTTTTCTTTGTTTTTCATATTCTTCTCCTTTTTTAAATGCTTTTAAATAGCTAATAACTAGAAGAGTATACTCCCCAACGGATAGGCCACAAATGCATGCACTAAAATCGCAGCGAATACGAGCGGGACGCAGTATTTTAACCCGTCGGTGGGCGTGTACCATCCAGTACATGAAGAGCGCGGTAGATGCTGTCGATGGCGGGGTCAGGATTGCGAAGCAACAGCCCATGCCGACCATGATACCAAATGCAATACCGTTGACGCCTAACTGCGGAAGTGCCAGAATGATAGGCATAAAAGCTGAGTAAACCATTTGTCCGCTTACGAGGCAAGACATGAAATTTGTCTGAATGACAACCCAGATGGCGGCGATCAGAACCAAAATCACCCAAGAGTTAAAGTCCTGGAGAAGGGGGCCCAGCGAAGTTGAGATGAGTACCGAAATGCCGGTGTTCTCTGCGGTCAGAGCGGGGCCGAGTAACGTGATGACCGCGCTGAGGAAAACGGCGGCCCAACTGACATTTTTAATTGCCGCGTCGAAGTCCAGAAGCGCTTTCCCGTCACTGCTCCTGGCCACGCACAGGAATAGAATCGCCAAACCAACAGGGAAACTAACCCCGGCACCGGCCAGCCAGGTCGCAACCGCCGGAAGCACCGGCTTGAGCAGATCTGGGGCAAGCCACAGGAAGATGACCACAAAATAGGTTATGCATCCAATCCGCTCGTCCCGGCCCATCGGTTTGATTGATTGCCGGGCGGCTTCCGCATCATACTGATTGATGAGGGAGACATCGGGGCGAAGGACTGCGAATAAGTACAGGAACACCAGGACCAGAAGAATCAAACTTGTCGGAATGCCGACGCTGCACCAATCCAGCATAGAAATCTTACGGTCGAAATCATTCCCGATCAAGCCCATAAAAACGACGGGAAGCGCATGTGAAATCGGAGTGGCTAAATACGCAAGTCCGAGAGATACGGAAGCTCCCAGGAATAGCACCTTGGGCAAGCGTTCGCCTTTTTTGCAACCGATCTGTTCACACAGCTCGATGGTCAGAGGAAGCAGAATTGCCGCACCTGCTGTTGCGTCAATAATCAGCCCCGCAAGATAAATGGCCGAAAAGAAGCAGATGATGAAAAGCCACGGCTTTTTCTCCAGAAACTTCCTGCTGATGGCCCATACCACAAGCCTTCTTACAATTCCCAAATCAGTAAGCAGATAATTCAAGATCATCGTTGAAATCATGAAAACCGTGACCCAGCTGCCAAATGAATTCGCAAAAATTGCGTTGATTGGCATGACGCCTGTACATACAAACAGAAGGATGGCGACCAGACTCACCCAGCCGACACCTTCCGTCAGCCACAGATACACGATTGCAATAAACACACCAATTACATTAATACCAATGTCGGTAAGGCCGTTCACGGGCGGTACAATCAATTTGATCAACACAAATAAAATGGACGCAATAATAACATTTTTAGCTGTCTTATTAAACTTCATAATATAACTCCTCCACCGCTTTTTATTCAAGCTGAAACTTTGCCGGTTGCTGCTTTTCTATCTATCCAGTCCTTTTTCCGCCAGCCATTCGGAAAGAAGATCTGCCACTTCAAGGTTGTTAAGGTCGGAGAACATGGAATGTGTATTCCCAAATATCCCTCGTTCCGGCAAAAAAATCATAGTTGCGTCTCCGCCATGTGCATTCACGGTATCGACCCAGCGCTTTGCTACAATGATACCCGCCCGCATCATGTCCTGCCCGGGATTTTGGGAAGGCATCTTTGGGATATTATCTCCGTAGTATAATACGATCGGTACTTTTGTCAAAGCCAGGAAGTCATCTAACGGTATACTGGATGCAGCAATAGGTCCAAAACTACTGGCCTCAGGTTCAGGAGTCTCGCCTTCCGGGAACACGAAATTGCTGATCGGCTCATAGGCTACAATTGCTTTCACGCTGCTGCTTTTGATAGCTGTCAGCCAGCCTGTTCCGCCCCCCTTTGAATGGGTAATGAGGATGCAGTTCTTCGCTTTGTCACAGACCGCCGCTACCCCGGCGGAGGTAATTTCAATATCAAAGGCTGCTGTGTCGGGTGTCGCCAGCCGGAAGAACTGCTCCATACTCTCTGTATCCCTCGGGAATTGAACACCCTCGAAAAAATCGGGCCAAATACCGATCCGCGCAATACTAAACCACATCTGATCGTCACATCCGGCTGTTATCTCCCCTGGAATGCTCGCTCTGCCGGCCTCGCCTCGCCGTGGCTGATCCACCAAATATACGCCGAACCGCCGCCGCAGGAAGATATTTTGAAATCCTTCCCGGCCATCCGGTGTGCTTTCCCATGACCGTTTGGATTGAAAATTGCCATGGAGAAACACCATCGGCAGCTTCCGCGCGTCCTTAGGGATTTGATAAAATGCATAGGCGTGATCGCCATGTAGCGTCTGTCCCTCCGGTTTCATTGTGGATACATCGAAAACACCCGGATTCTTAATCTTCGTACCGCCAGCTGCAAAGCTGCCCTGTGCACTGATTTCCAATGGGGCCTGCATTCTGTCATCTCTTGCCATATAGTTACCTCCTCATTAAAATAGCCTCTCCTGCCAGATTTTTCTCCTCCAAAAATTGCATCATTACATTTGCAACTTCGATATTGTTTTTCTCTTGAAAGGGAAAATGTCCATTTCCAAAAATTCCTTTATCTGGCAGACAGACGACCTGCGCATCTCCACCGTAGGAATTCACTGCTTTCGCAAAATGGTTTGCCATGATTACCCTCATGCGCCAATGGTCCATGCCCGGATCTGCACATGGATCCTTCGGTATATTATCTCCGTAATAAATAACCACCGGCATTTTCGTCAACTTCAGAAAATCTTCTTTCGGTACCTCTTGCGGACATAAAACATCTATGCCGTTATACCCGGTAATTGGATTCGGTGCTTCTCCCATCGGGAATACAAAGTTGCTTCCCGGCTCATAGGATATAATCCCCTTGACACAATCGGTCTTCATCACACTGCTCCAACCAACACCGCCGCCTTGTGAATGCGTAATCAAAACGCTTGATCCAACTTTATTTATAGCTGCGGCAACCCCCGCTGAGACAATTTCCAGGTCGAATGCTGCTGTATTCGGCGTATTCCGTCTAAAAAACTGATCCAGTATTTCTTCCCGGCGATCATACTGTGTATTTTCATAGTAATCTGGCCAAACTCCGAGACGATATGTATTAAACATTCTCTGCTCGTCTGGTTCTGGAATAATCGAATAGGATTCTGTACTGCGTCCCGCTTCCCCCCTTCTCGGCTGATCAAGCAAATATACAGAAAAATCCTGTTTCAAAAAGATATTCTGAAATCCATCTCTTCGATCCGGAGTCATTCCCCAGGTTGACATTCCTGATTGGTTATGCCCATGAAGAAATATCAATGGATATTTCTTATGTTTCACCGGAATCTGATAGAAAACATAGGCATGATCGCCTCGTATCGTCTGACCTGAGGTGGCTATGCAATCATGATCAAATTTGTCATTCTTCTGAATCATTCGACCTCCTGCCATGAATATTCCCTGCTCTGCAATCTCCATTGATCCATTTAGATTTTTAAGCATTTTCAAATCCTCCATTGTTAAAACACGATTCATTTTATAGCATTTGCACAAATGCCACTTGAATATCGCTTTCTTTTATGTCATAATTGTAATACACGGAACTACATACGTCTAATGACTATTTTAGTCGAATTCATGTCAAAAGGGGAATCATATGCAGCTATATAACTTATCCTACATTACAACGATTATTGAATGTAAGAACCTGACAAAAGCCGCTTCTGAACTGAATATGACACAAACTGCGCTCAGCAAAGCTGTCGCGCGTCTTGAGGATGAGCTTGGATATCCCCTGTTTGAACGCAGCGGACGAAACATTATACCCACTGTTTATGGTTTGAAATTTTATGAATGGGCTCGCAAGACTACATTGGGATTCCAACATTTGCTCAATGAATTTGACACAATAGAAAAAAGCAGCAGCCATGCCCTAACCGTTGCATTCGATGGCATGTATTCTTCCCGCTTTCTGCTTTCACAGGTGTACAGAAAATGCCCGCAACTTAACATCAGCGAGATCTATTACAACAGCTATGATGAATTTCCCCATCTTATATATAAATCTCATATCGACTGTGTGCTTTCTTTTATTTATTATGATGATTCGGAAAAAGTAAACCGGATTCCGCTTATGGAAGATTCTTTATTGCTGATATTGCCTGCTTCCTCTGCATATGCGCGATATTCCACAATAAAGATTGAGGATATAAAGGACATCTCTTTTATTTTTCCGTCAGAAAATAATAAGCTTTGCGAGCAGGTAGGACAAGCTTTTTCTGCTTTGGGTTATACACTGAAAATAGGTTCGAAAATGTACCGGGAGCATCTCATCTATGAATTGGCGCAGGGAGCAGCCTGTAGCTTTATATCCCGGCATACGCTGTCAGCACTGGGTGCGAGTGATAAATTCGTTGCCATCAAAATGGATGATCCCGGGTTTGAGCGGCATCTTTATCTGTACTGGCGCAAAAATCCTGCTATGCCGCCCGCTTTCAATATGTTTCTGGAAACTCTTACTGAAAAAAGTGCCTGCGACACCTCACCTTCTGGATGCTAATCATATTATCCCGTAGTATCATTTCAGCCATTTTTCAAAAAATCTTACCATTTCGGCAATTTCTTCTTCCGTCTGGAAGTGGTCGACGCCCGGCATGCAGAACAACTCACAGTATTTGGCGATGCCCTCATCCTTCAGTTTTTTCATAAATGGATTAAAACATTCGTCGTTCATGGCATGATCCGTTTCGCCGTACATATAAACAATAGCCACGTCCTTGAACCGTTCCGGATATCGTGCAGGATTCCATTTCCGGTTCTGCTCCGTGATATATTCTTCCGTGTAGTCCTGGTAGACCACGCCGCAGCCAATTGTCCACGACCATGTGCCCATCGGGTCATAATAGACGCTGACGCCATCCGGATACCCGTAATACTCCTCGGTATCGTTTGGCGTATGCATCGGGACGAGAGCGGTTACCCTGTGGTTTCCAAAAACCGCATACTGCCAGGTTGTCTGCCCGCCCAGTGAGAAGCCTGTAACACCGAGCGCGCCGACATCCGCCTGCGGTTCGTTCTTGTCGAGATAATCCAACACCACATCAATGCCCTCAATGGATTTTACGGTGAAATACGGGTGGTAGACCGGCTCTTCCTTGATGCGGTCACCATGTCCCCAGAGCTCCACTGTCACCGCATAGAATCCGGCTTCCGCCAGCGTGCTGATAATGCCGTGCATCGACTGGATGTCGCTCCCAAACCCGTGCTCCGCGACGACCACGGGCTTCGGCTTTCCGTCGTCTCGATAAACGGCAAGCCAGGGAACATCACCGATCCATTGATGCACTGTTTTCAGCGGCTCCCCGTCCTTATCGCAGCCAAATACCTTGTGTGAGAGTTTTGTTGTAAAACCGCGGTAATCTACCAGCAGGTCGGCTAACGTGGGGGTGAGGATCAAATCTTTCCGAGGCGTCAGCCTTGCAGTCAATGCGTTATACATGACCAGAGCGACAAAATCGCTGGTAACAGCGTACTGCATCGGGCCGTACGCGCTTGCGCCTTCCAAAAGTCCGCCGGACCAGGCAAAGGCAATCAGCCTGCTGTAGTCGTAGGACTTCCCGGCCTCCGTGTATCCCATGGCATTGTCCATCATTTCAATGAACGCGCTGTTTATTACAATGGCCTCCGGCTGTGCGTATTTAGGCAAAATCGCCTTATCCTTGCAGAAAACAAGACCGTCCGGCGCATTCTCCTTTCCGCCGTTCATCAGATTGCTTACATATCCTGCCATCCGTTCAAAGGTGAATGGCTCTCCGGAGTGGAACGCGTCATCGACGACATGAATTTTTTTCAATACCTCACAGGCGTGCGCAACCCGGGTCTTATCGATCCTGGGCAGCCCGTGCGCGCTAAAGTCAAACGTGTTCGGCTCGCGCATCTGAAGGAATTCATTGTTGCCCGTGCCAAGGCTCATGCCGTTTGGTGGCATATTCGGCGTAATGGCAATCACGCGGTACTGGTTTTCAGACCCTTCCGATGCGTCCCAATAATACGACACATTGTAGTTGGTAACTTCAGCCGGGAATCGCGGCGGCATGTAAGTAATGCCCTTTTTTTCATAAAGGCTTTCTTTCAAGGGAACAACCGATGTTTTTCCATCCTTTTCAATCGTTACCTGATTTGCGTTGTCATCGAAACGCAGCACGGTATCATGGCTCCTGGCGACCGTCTTGCCGTTCTCGTGCATGACCTCAAAACCCATAGCTTCGTATACTGTCTGAAACGGCAGATATGCTTTGTCGTTTACTGCGTCGATACCAATGTCCTCCGTAAAGTTGACGTATTGGTTGTCGACCATCACCTTGAACCTTCTCTTGGACACATCGCTTTTTTTCATAATACAGCTCCTCTCTGTTTTTATTATCTATTTCATCCGCGGAAATCTCGGTAATTTGAGGGTGGAAGGAAACTCCTTGCTGTAGTAAATGCTGACCACGGGTGTTTCATTGAGCCTGGGCGTATCCCAATGCCCTTTATCATAGTTGTAGATTGTCACACGCAGGCGGTGCCCCTGCTTCACCACCCAGGAAATCGGGAAGAGCCAGAAGGAAATCTCGGCAGGATAATCCTTTGGTAGTTTGTCTTGGTTGCGCATGGAATTTTTGTGGTACGGCGTTCCGCAGGTGTTGAACACAGCGTCTGCTTCCATGCGGATATCGGTTCGCATCCGCCCTTCTGTGATATTGCGGGAGATTCCGTTTTCATCAATGTCCTGCAGATTTATATGGAAATCCACATTGTCCGAGGATGCCTTGACATAGAGGCGGATGACCGGTATTCCCGCATAATGCATATCCGCCGCCGCGGAGCTTGTCGTAAAGGTGATGGCCTTTTCGTCAAAGGTTTTGAAGTCGGCGCTGCCGCCAGCTGTATAGTGAAACCGCTCCCAATAGCCGTCCTTCGTCACTTCGTAATCGACATCATATGTAAGATGTGTGTCGCTTGTCTGTGGCTTCAATCGTCCAAGCGTACCGTCGTTGATGGAGGAAACCGTACCGGATTTGCGCGGGTCGAGGTAAAATGTTATATCCTCCGCATCGGGAAACGGGAAAGAGGGGTAGTAATTCCAGGCTTTATCCTCGTCCTTTTCGTTGTCATACAGGCAGACCGGCGGCTCATCCATAATGCCGTTGTCAATGCCTTTCAGCCAGTAATCGTACCAACGCAGGTGTTCAACGGTCCAGTCGAAATACGGATACTCGCCCTCCAGCAGCTTTCCATACTTCATGAGTTTCCCGTCATAGCAAAAGACGGAATCCGTGTGGAACCAGGGGCCGATGAGCATTTTTTTAGGTGTCTTTTTCAGTGTGTTGAACCACTCTACGCAGTCCATGGTGAAAAAGTCCTTCCATCCGCCAAGAATATAGACGGCGATGCCAGAGTTCTCGATATTTGTAATGTAATTGCCAAGGTAGGCAAAAACATGCGTCCGGTATTGATGGAACGGAGAGATGCTGTCAAAGTAAGGCATCGCCTCATGCTGCTCAATAGAGCTGGGATTGTTTTCCTTGATTTTTATCGACTCCACAAGAAGCGCTCCATCCGTGTCCTCATCAACAGACGCGGAGGTTTCAATGCAGTTCATGCGGCGCATTGACTCGTCCAGACCGCCCATATGCGCCGTGTTAAAGACACCGTTATAGACTTGACGGGGAATTTCCAGTGGCCCTACATTGGGTACGATCGCTTTCAGACTGGGAGGAGCCATGGCCGCACACGCCCACATCTCGGTCGCAAGGAACGACGCCCCGAACATCCCGGTCTGTCCATCGCAATACGGAAGCCTGGCCAGAAGTTCGTTTGTGTCGTAGAGGTCGGTCATATCCTGCAGGCTCAAGTCAGCGACGGTGCGGTTGCCGAAGGATGCGCCTGCGCCCCGAACATCCACAATGGCCAGAATATAGCCATGCGTGACGAACCTGCCAATTGTGCACGGTGTAAACCATATGTCCGCCACTTCCTCCAAAGTTGCGTCCGGATTGGATGCAAGCCGCCGCCGATACTGTGTCGCGCACCAGAGCAGCGGAAGTTTTTCCTCATGCAGCGCGCGGTCTTTTGTTGGTCGGTAAATGTCCACGGCACATTTACAGCCGTCGGACATCGTTATATACTGCGATACACGCTGGTACCCGTCGTAAATTTCGTCTACATATCCTTCATAACGAAAAGCATTTGATTCAACCATTTGGTAACCCCCTTATTCATTAGTTTACTAACCTTGTTTTTGACAATCAGTGCAGCCCGAGCATGGCCAGCGGCAGCGTGACCAACAGTCCGCCAAGTAATGGGAGCAGGGTACAGGTCAATCGCAAATGCTGTGGCAATACTGCTGGAAACATCCAGCCCGGATACCATACAAATAAATACAACGGCAATCAGGCAGTTTAAAAATGGAGGATGTCCCCGAAAAGCACGTAGTGCAACAAAAACAAGACTAAGTATGACTGCGATAAAACTTATAATAACAGATGCATTCATTTTTTCCTCCTTGTTGGTGAACTATCACTTCCCAACAAACTCAATTACCGCATTATTAAACTCATCCGGGCATTCCAAAAACAGGGCGTGGCTCGCGCCTTCAAAGCAAATCAATTTTGAACCCGGGATTGCGTTATGGATATATTCGCTGCTTTCCCGTTTATACATTTTTTCGGTGCCGCCGTATGTAATCAGTGTCGGTACTGTAATTTGAGGTAGAATGTGCCGTTGGTCAATTGTTGCAAACTGTACCCAGATACGTACCATAACAGCTTCCGAATTTTTCATCTCTTCTGCAATCGCCCATTCGATTTCGTCCTTGCACTTTTCAAGATCTCCGAAAAATGCCTGCCCGAAACCTGGGACAAGATTCGCCCAGCCGTTATTAATATCCATGACCGTCTGGAAGCAGTCTTCCAGTGTGTATTTTCCGTACAGCCCCATTTGACAGGTTTCATCGGTTAACGATTTTGTTGTCATATCAACAACAATAAGGCCGCCAATCTTATCCTGGCCAAACTGCTCAACATAAGAAAGCATAATGGCGGTCCCCAAAGACCATCCCACAATATAAATATTTTCAAGCTTCAAATATTCAATCAAATCCCTTAAATCCTGCCCCATCCGCTTAATGTTAAAGCCATAGTCAGGGATTTCAGAAGCCCCATGCCCCCGCAAATCATAAGTAACCACCTTGTAGTGCTTTGATAAAACAGGTACCTGCTTTTTGTAGAATTTTGAATTGGCGGACCCGCCGTGGACCAGGATCATTGTTTTCTCGCCTTCACCGTGAACCTCATAATACAGTTTTACGGCATCATCTGTTAAAAAATATGACATTGTTTTTTCCTCCTTTATCGTTAGCACATGATACTTACAATACAGCACTCACTTCTTTTTTCTTTGACAAAATGACAAGCGTCCATAAAACAGCAATGATAATTGTTCCAATCAACCCGACCAAAATCGGCATCCTGGGGTCATTGTTACCAACAACAGTGCCTACAAGGCTTATGTATGGTGAAGCGAGAAATCCGCCGACGCCGATAAAAGCCGTGAAGATTCCTGAAGCCAACGTAACGCCTTTAGGGTTAAGCGTTTCGCCGAAGCCCATTATGCAGGCAGGCCATATAATGAATATTGCGAAGCCGCCAAGTCCGGTGGCAGCCATAAAAAGAACAGCACTGTTTGAAATATACCCGATCGCCATCGCAATTACTTGTATCGCCATCGAAATGGGGATTGTAAATTTGCCTGCAGCCTTGAAAAATTTACCGAAAACAAATCCGGCAATCATTCCGCCAATGGTATAAAAAGAGAGAACGATTCCTGCTGTTGCGGCGGTGCCGATATTTTCTCCAATAAGGATTGCGGACATATTCAGCATGAGTGGATAAAATAACATAAAGACGATTCCATAAGTGATTGAAACGATATAGGTACCCGCGTTTAGATTTGCCTTCGTGTCATCCTCGGTTTTCGTAGCTTCTATCTTTTCCGGCTCGGGCATGAAGAGCAGGACAAGAACTAGCGGTATCGCCATAATCAAATGCACAAGCCAGGTATAGTTTACATTGATTGCGCATACGAAGCCGGCAACATTCTGAAGCACGATACCGGAGATATTCATAACGGCTGTGCCGATCCCCTGCATATTGGCAGCTTTGTCATTGTCGTACAGGCGCATGATGAGCGCGTTTCCGAGAGGGGAAGCCAAGCCGATCCCTAAGCCAACGATAACTCTGGTTGCAAGAATTGCATAGAAGTCATTCAGGAAATATGGCATCACGCCGCCAACAAGAATACATAAAATGGAAACGATAGCTACTGTTCTGTATTTGACTTTTGTTCCGGCGATTGCTCCGCTGACAATAGAAGACGGCACAAGCATCAAAGAACCAACCGTCGACAGCAGTAAAATTGTTGAGTAAGGTATTTCCGGATACAACTCTGCAATATTTGCTAAAGCCGGATTGAGAATAAATGCGCTTTGGGACAACAAAAACACGGACATGACACCCAGAGTTGCTGTAAAGCCAAATGATTTTTTCGTACTCATTTATTAATTCCTCCTATTGCTTTCTTTGCTCTTATTTTTGATGCTAAACAATGCTTTCCGTTAGCCAGTCATGAATCAGATCCGCAATCAAATCGCTCCGCTTTTCAAGCATAATCATATGGCCGTTGCCGAAAATTCCATATTTTTCAAGCGGCATATGATCTATGGATGGGTCCCTTTGCATTGCGCCATTCTCTATGTCTTTTCCCCCTTTCGTTTAGAGTAAACCTTCCGCCCCTATTGGTTATAATATATAAAATATAGTAATCTGGGAAGTAAAATAATTTTAAAAATGCTATAAAATTAATTTATAACCTATTTAATTTTGTTGACATTGCAACAAAGAAATGATAAAACAATAATAACAATCATAGATTTTCATGAAGATATGGAAAGCAATGTAATAAATAGCAATAAATAGCCTAGTTAGAGGTGCGTTATGGAAAAAACAAGACCTGCTGATCAAACGGTTATCCAGTTCTTCGCCAACCCTGTGCCGCCGCGAGCAGCGACAGGCGTTGATGGAACGCAGTGATTATGTGGATGTTGTCCAAGCCCTCGTTTCTGTAATCTGGCAATATTCGAGGGGTGTGGAAATGCAGACAAATAATTTGGTTGCCTTACTTAAGGCCGTCTATTTGGGTAGTTTTAGTAAAGCTGCGGATGAAATGGGTTATTCTAAGCCTGCGTTAACATATATGATAGATACACTGGAGGCGGAAATTGGCGTCACACTTCTCGTGCGCAGCCATAGCGGCGTTACTTTTACAAAGAAAGGTATAGAGCTTGAACCCTTTATCCGCTCTTTGCTGGACGCAGAAGCCGCCCTGCGTGCCAAAGCCACCGAAAAGGTTGAAAATCATGCCGAAAGAATAATAATTGGTGTGTGCGCGAGCGTATCGGGCACTTGGCTGCCGGATGTCATAGAAGGTATTTTAAACGAAAATCCAGGAGTGGATATCCATATTAGAGTCGGGGGAATAGAGCTCCTGGAATGGCTGGAAAAGGACGATATAGATTTTGCCATTGTAGGTGAGGAGCTTTCCGAAAATTATGAGTGGCTGCCTATTCAGGACGACCAGCTTTTCATCGCAGTTCCGGCTTGCTGGCCTTTCCCCTTGAATGGTTGTGTCCAGCTCGAAACTCTAATTGATACCCCCATTTTGGTGTTGGCTGCAAATGAAAAAAATGCAGGCATTTCAGCGCTGGAAAAACTGGGTATAAAGAAGAAAATATTGATTTCATCGCAAAGCACAACCACTCTTTGGCCAATGATTGGAGCGGGGCTTGGCGTTGCCATGATTTCAAAATATTATATGCTCGATTGTCCGAGCACAGTACGCATGTTTCCGACAGAACCGCCTCTGATTCGGAAGCTGGGTATTATTCTGAAGTCTTACGAGTCCGCAAGTCCACTGACAAAGAAATTCATAGCCTGTCTTAGATTGTATGTACATGAGCAAGCCTAGAAGATGTCCAGTGATTGTTGTTATGGAGAAGCCCCACGCATAGCGTGGGGCTTCTGATTCAATAGCATTTTCGCCTATTGCATGCTTTTCTAATGCTGTTGCTTGTGCTCTTCGAGGCATGAGATAAATTCCTCTAGCAACGGATTCATGGACTCGAAGGATTTCAGAATGATACCCAATGTACGGAAAAGGGGAGGGGTTGTCGGAATCATACGCACTGTGTCGGGACAATCTTTCATGTATAGCTTTGAAAGTATGGTAACGCCAAGTCCCCTCCCAATTATCGAAAAAAGTGTAGAGTCATATGCTGCAACCAGTAATTTCCGTTTGCAATCCATGTTCATGAGCATTGAGGTGGCGGCACATTTTTCATTTAAGGATGGAATAAGAATCGTATTTTCAGCGAGTGTTTCCAAGGGCATAACTTCATTGGTTATATGCAGGGATGCGGGAACCACCGCATACAGCTGATCATCCCATATAGGTATCCATTCCCCACTTCCCATGAGCTCCTGGCCTGCAAAAGCGATATCAATCTTGCCGTTTTCCAGCCAGTCCTGGATTTCCGCACCGCCAATCTTGATTTCAATACTCGCGCCCGGATTTTCGTCCTGAAAGCCCCTGATAATCGCAGGCAGCAAATAATGAGCCGTACTGGGATATGCGCCAATCCTTATTGTATCCATGTTGTACCTATTCATTTCATCCACTTTTGCGTGGAGGGCAATTTCTTTCTCCACCAGGCTGCGAATTAGAGGTTCAAGCATTTCTCCTTTTTGGGTAAAAGAAATACCATTAAAATCACGTTTAAGAATCGGAAAGCCAATCTCTGCTTCCAGTTTATTTATCATATGTGTCAGTCCTGATTGAAAATAACCCATTTCCTTTGCCGCCTTGTTGATGCTTCCCAAGTTCACAGCCCGCAGCATGACTTCCAATTTGCTAGGTTGCATTATTTTCCTCCCATATGTGTACGACACTATCTGTATGTACTTGCCAACCTGACCAGTCTCTTTCCTAACTCATACGCCTTCTCACTATCAAGGGGAAACTGCCTTTCACGAATAGCTGCTTTCTTCTTTTCATCAAACAGATTTGCTTCATATTTTCTATAATCTGTAAACTGATAGGTATCGTTTACATATAGAATTTCATTATACCCATAAGCCATCTGCAGAAGTGTTCCATTTACGCCAAGAAGTACAGGATACTGCTTATCTTCCATCGCCTCCACATCATTGTTCATGGTGTAAATCAGGCCCGTAGGAACTATTTTTTTTAGATAACGAATCCGTCTCCCCGATATCGGATCTACCAAATATGTAGTTATCGGAAATAACAGCCGTTCCAGAAATGCCCTCATCTGAGCTGTCATCCCATGCAGATACACTGGGCTTCCAAAAATCAACACATCTGTGTCCTGTGCTTTTTTCAGCACCTCTGTCAAACCATCCCTGCAGATACATAATCCATTGGCGTCATTGCCCCTTCTTTTGCAGGCAAAACAACTGACACATCCTTTGTATTCATAATCATACAGATGAATAAGTTCAGCCTCCGCTCCAGCTTCTTGCACACCCTCCATCGCCCTATTTAACACTTTATGCGTATTCCATTCTTTTCTCGGACTTCCATTAAAAATCAGTGCTTTCATTCAAACATCCTCCTTCTATTACATTCATCTTAGACGAAGAAATACAAATGTACAAATAGGTTTTGAAAATATACAAATAGGAATTCACTACCACGGCGGATCATCGAACCGTGTTGTAGGCCGCACACTTAAGCAGTTTCCGCGAGAGTAATTCCATTGTTTCCCCCTCGTCTCTCTAATCTCTATCAGTGTTTTATCGTTATAAATGCTCCCCATTTGTTGCGATGACTTTTTTATACCAATAGAAACTGTCTTTACGGCTGCGCTTTAGGGTACCGTCCCCTTTATCATCCTTATCCACGTAAATAAAACCATATCGCTTTTTCATTTCTCCGGTACCAGCGCTGACCAAATCAATACAGCCCCACGGGCAATAACCCATTAAGTCTACATGATCAATAATAACCGCATCTTTCAGCGCAGAAATGTGATCCTGAAGATACTTGATTCGATATTCATCGTGAATGCTGCCATCGTCTTCGACCGTATCCAGCTCCCCCATACCATTTTCCACAATAAATAGCGGCAGTTGATAGCGATCGTAAAGCTGGTTCAATGCCGTACGAAGACCTATGGGATCGATTTGCCAGCCCCATTTGGTTATATTTAAGTAAGGATTGCGACCACCCTTTGCCACATTTCCGACGGTTTCTATGGTTGGATCCGTACTTTCGACCGTAGAAAAATAATAGCTGAAGCTAATAAAATCAACTTTACCTTCCTGCAAAATCTCCGCATCTCCCGGTTCCATCGTAAGCTTCCCACCAACCATATCCTCATAGCGTTTGAAACTGTTCGAATAATACCCCCGAACCTGAACATCACCAAAATAAAACTGTGGCAGCATTTTCTCACGACTGACAATCTGATCTTCCGGACGGCAGGTCATTGCATAAGAAAGATGGAAGATGAGCATACATCCAATTTGAAAATCCGGATTGATCTCATGTCCGGCCTTTACAGACAGGGCACTGGCTAACAGCTGATGATGTCCGATCAGCAGTTTTACATCTGCGACATTTTCATCCTCCTGATAAACCACTCCCGCCTGATGCCAGGGGCGGGGCGAAATCACAGCGGCATTGATTTCATTAAAGGTAATCCAGTACTTCACTTTATCCTTGTAGCGTTCAAATACAACCTTTGCATACCGCACGGCAAAATCAACCAGCTTTCGGCTGCGCCAGGAACCGTATTTTTTCACCAGGTTTAAGGGCATCTCGTAATGATGAAGAGTCACCACCGGCTCAATACCATACTTTTTCAGTTCATCAAACACATCGTCATAAAAAGCCAGACCTGCTTCGTTCGGCAGTTCATCATCACCATTGGGGAAGATACGGGTCCAGGCAATGCTCATGCGGTAGCATTTGAATCCCATCTCCGCAAAAAGTTTAATATCCTCTTTATAATGATGATAAAAATCTACACCGACATGACTTGGATAATAGGCATCCGGATAAATATCGTCATGAATTTCCCGCCGCACTCCGGCCCGGGAACCCATTTCAACATCAGCGATACTCAATCCCTTGCCATCTTCATGATACGCACCCTCGCACTGATTTGCCGCGGTTGCACCGCCCCACAAGAAGCCTTCCGCTAAACGTTTTGCCATTTTATTATCACTCCTCTCCATTCATTATTATGTATTACTACTATTGCCTTTCACCCGATTGGCCAGTAACACAAAAGGCAAATAAGTTAATACGCCGGCACCGATTACAATAATCTGCAAAATAACACCATTAATTCCCCAGCCCAGGAATGCATTAACAATAATAGGCAGACCATAAGGCACATCAACAACATTGGGTGTCACGAAACCAACTGCAAAACCAGCCAGCGTAATAATAGAGGAAACACCCGCACTGAAAACAAACGGTATCGCATAAATCGGATTCAATACCAACGGAAGTCCAAAAGAAACCGGCTCACTAATGCTGAAAATGGAAGGAATTAAACCCAGTTTTGCAATTGCCCGCTGATCTTCTTTCTTGGATGCAATGAAAAGCGCCAACACAAGGGAAAACACAAGTCCTGCCCCTCCAATATTAATAAAAGCCCTCCAGGTAGACATCGTGATTGCGTTTGCGGGAGCCAGCCCTGCCTCGATTGCGGCAACATTGTCTGCCAAAGCCGCTGCCATAATAGGACTTCGCAGAGGCGATATTACTAAACCACCATGGATACCAACTGCCCAGAAGAGCTGTGAGAAGATAGCAAGTCCAATGGTACCAACCGAAGTCTGGAGGAAAATTTCCATAGGCGTCTGTAAAACCCGATAAACAAAATCATTTATATAAGAGCCGCTTACTAAAACGAAAACTCTTCCCAAAATCGCTATAGCAAACAGCATAATAGCTACGGGAATTAAAACATTGAACGAGTTGGAAATGGCCGGCGGAACCTGGGGAGGCATCTTGATTTTAAGTTTATCGTATTGACACAGCCTGCCAAATCCTTCCACCACGACAATCGTCAGAATCATACCGATAAACAGGCCAGAAGCGTTCATCGAAGCAACCGGCAGACCGGAAGCCAAATGCTGCGTCCCTTCCACTACCGTCGAAACACTCTGCGGAACAACCGAAATATAAGCGCTGAGTGCCACCAATGCCGACAATATTTCATTTATCTTATTTTTTCTTGCCAGAAGAATCGCCAGCACACAAACAACACTTATCGACATAATATTCATTGTTGCAAAATTCAGAGCCGAAAAAGCCGGCTGCAGCTCTGTTAAAATGATAATGCGCTGAATTTTGCCAGACCAGTAGTTGTACTGGTAATCAGGGTATTTCCCAATGAAGCAAAAGAACCAATCATAATAAACGGCATCAGTGTTGAAAACGTGTTTTTAATTACTGACAGGTATTTATTATCATCAACTTTTTCAGCTATCAAACTCATGCTGTCCGCAAAAACATCAATGCTTTTCTGTGCACTCATATTACATTATTCCCCCTTTTTTTCATACATAGCTTCCGCCTGCTTAAGTACCGCAGCTCCGTCACAGCGCCCATAAGAAGTTGGTTCAATCACCGCGACCGGCGCTGCATCCCCGACAATCTTACTGACCTTTCGCATAATATGGCGTACCTGTGGTCCCAACAGCAATACATCAAAATTTCCCAATTCACTTTCGATCATTTCCTGATCAACCGCCCAGATCTCATAGCTCTTCCCCTGCTCCTTGGCCGACTCCTTCATTCTCATTACAACCAGACTGGTTGACATTCCTGCCTGACAAGCTAACATAATTCTCATAATTCAATCTCCTTTAGTTGAAATTAATGGTTATCCTCTTTCCTAAAGCTTATAGCAGCTGCTTTATGATCTTATACAGATGCACAAATTCTTCTGCATTATCTTTGGCCATGATCGCCATGGTCATATGATCCTGGGCATGTACCAGGATGATATTGGTGTCAATCGGATTCCCCTGGGCCTCTTGCTGAATCAGGTCAATCTGCGCCTGGTGAGCCAGACGCATCTCCCCTTCTGCTTTATGAAGAAGCTCCCCCGCCTCTTCAAAATCGTATTTCCTGGCAGCCTCCGTCGCCATCATGGCAGTTGCCCTGGCATTACCTGCCTTCATAATTAAATCAAAAGCTACGTCATACTTCGTCGCATCCATGCTATATGTCCTCCATTTGCTTTGATACCCTTAATACAAGTGATTCCAGGGTTGCGTAATCCTGATTCATCAGCAGTTCCTCCATATACTCCTGCGTCAGGAGAAGCTTCGCTGTCACCATATAGAAGTCCTGAATTTTCTTTATTTTTAAATTTGATACGGATACTAAAAAAACCAATTGAACCATCTGGTTTTCATTCCACAGCACCGGTTTATCCAGGATGCAGATCGCTACAAAGGTATCCTCCGTCATCGTCTTACAAGGATGAGGCATGGCAACCAGATTTCCGATATAGGTCTGCGCCAGCTTTTCCCGCTTCATTACCGCATCAAAGAACTGCTCCGGCAGCGGCCTCACCTTTGCAATTTCCCGGCACATAAAACTAAGCACCTGCTCCTTTGTGTCAAAGGAAACGTTTGTGAAGAACAAATCTTTTGGATAATACCTGATGGTGTCCGCAGCCTCCCCCGCAGCCAACAGCTTTTGAACAACAAAAATGTCATTAGCACCCATAGAAAATTTCACTTCACAGATGGGTACCGGTACCGTCCATCGTATTGGCACAGTTGCAAATAGATAATCAATTTTAGAAAAATCTTGTTTTTTTACACTGTGCTCGTCGCAGGTTATAATTTCTTCGATACAATCACGGAACATCTCCTGCATTTTAAATGCCAGCAGCTTTGCAGTACCGCCTCCCGATGCACAAACCAGAAGCACCGTCTTTTTTTTCGGCCGGGTTCTTTGCCGTTCCAATGACAATGCCAGTGCCAACGCAATATAAGCAATTTCATTAGGATCCAGCAATTTGTCAAAGCGCCGTTCAAGCACCGCACAACTCTGAATCGCCATGGCATAAGCAAAACTATA
>Ga0153945_1000171_pt1 | contig 20043 bp, 14 predicted proteins | sample TSNJ029MetaG_FD_104720 | JGI IMG/M metagenome (GOLD analysis project Ga0153945, IMG submission 104720) | Attine ant fungus gardens microbial communities from New Jersey, USA - TSNJ029 MetaG | ecosystem: Host-associated > Fungi > Mycelium > Unclassified | place: USA: New Jersey, Wharton State...
AAATCTCGGTGGGCTCCATTTCGCTGGTCGCGGGCCATGAGGTTGGAGCGGCGGCGGAATTTCGCATGGTGTATCTCAGCTTCAGTGTCGTGCCGTCGACAAACGGGGTGTCCGTCTCAGCCTCCACCTGGGCGCTAATCGAAACCACGCTGCCGGCCGTACCTGTAAGCACAATCCTCTCGGCGTAGCTGGGCGGACTTTTTACCGTATAGTCGGAGCTTCCCGTGGTGTAAAGGCGGACCTCCGGCACCATCTGGCTGTAGACAAGGGCTTCGGTTTCCGTTATGGGGTTGTCACTCTGCTTCATCACATACCAGATGTTCGGCGCGCTATAGGTGAAATCCGGATCATCGTGCACCTCAATGACGCCGTAATAACCCTTGCCCCGCGCTTCCGCTGCCGCGAACGCCTTGTCCTCGGAGGTGTACTCCGTGTTCGGGTCGTCCTCTGCCAAATAGAATTTGGGGCGCATGTTCGTTGCGATGTTGCTGTCCTGCAGCTTGAGCATAAGCTCCTGCCCGCTTTTCACAACGGTGCCGGAGGAGATATTATAAGCCGGAATGGCGTGCTTGGTTTTCACCCGAAATGTGAAGCTCGCAACATTGGAGGGCCGGTACCCATTTCGTACAAATATGGCGCTTAGGGTAAAGGTGGGGTTGCTTCCGCTCATGGAGGGTATTTCCGGCGGATTATTGGGGTCGTACTGCTTGCCATACGTGGTGGTGGGGTTATTGTTGTTGATGGCGTAATAAACAACGCCATCGCCCATATTGAGATGAGTGAAATGAATTACCGTGCCCGGTGCGTAATAGGTGGTGTCGGAATACTCCTCGCCGTATTCGCCTATTCTGATGAGAGGCGGATCGACGAGCGGGCGGTTTTGGTCGCCATAGGCCGGGCTGGTGGCAACCTGGCTGTCCCGCATACCGGCGTGTGTGGCGTACGCTTTTATGGTCATGGTGCTCATGTCGTTGGTAAACGGTATGGCGCTTGTGTACACCTTTGTATTTTGGGCGTTCGCCTCGGGCGTTGAGCCGTCGGTCGTGTAATAAATGGTGGCGTTTGGTGTGACGCAGGTAATCCTGATGCCGTCAATAATGACATCGTTCGCTTTCGCCGAGAATACCGGCACGCTCACAGCGTTCGCCACGGTATACTTGGCTGTGTTGACAGCGCCTGGTTTTCCCACTCCGTCATTGACCCAGGCCGTCAGGGTCATATCGCTGCCCGGCTGCACCTCCTTGGTGAAATCCGGTGCAGCAAACGTACGCGTGCCCAACAGCGGAGGGACCGGCAGCGGGAGGTCAATGTTATCCCCGCTACTATGTGTTTTTTCCTGCGGCGTACTCTTCGTCTCCTCCCCTCCCGGCGTAATCTCTCCCGGCGCAATCCCGCCCGAACCGATTTTGACCGTCGTAATCTCGCTGTCTGTGTATATGCCGTCGTTCACACCGTATATGGTGGAGGCCGCAGTGGTACCGCCCACACGCACAAATGCTTGCAGGGTTTGGTTGGATGTGCCAAGCACCGGAGGTGCGTACTGTTTATACTCCGTTTCGTTTTGCTCCTTATAATAGATGACCGGGCTTTTATCGGTAGTATAGCCAGTTGTAAAAGTGATCTCGTATCCACTGAGCCCCAGAGTCCCAATCGTGGCGGTGGGCGCCGCCGCCCTGCCTTTTTGGGTGTATTCAAGCTTGTAGTGAATACTGGAGCCCGGGTATTTTTCAGAGCTAAGCTTAATTTCCGGCGCGCCGTCAAGCGAGCTGGAGCCCGGGTCAATTTTCGGTGCTTCGCTTACGCGCCACTTGAGTGACGCGCCGGTATCCGATTGATCATTGGTATAGGTATCGGCCCAGGCGTCGCTATCCTTGTTCAGGTTGTCTGCGTACGGTACCTGAGTGAAAAAAATTGAATTGTTTTCTACGGAGGAACCGCCGAAGTTGTAATAATGCGCTCCAGTGGTACTTCTATTGGCCTGGATGTTGCAACCGTAGATGTTTGATGTTTTGCTCTCAATGATTGTATCGCCATACACTCTTCCCACAAAAAGCGCGCAATACCTATAAATAGAGCCCCCTATTACATAAACATTTGTATCTTTCACATAAATGTTTTTCAGCTCCACATCACCCACACATCCCGCAATTCCGCCAGCCATAAGAGCAGCGTTTAGTGGAGTCACAAAATTATACTCATCGCCTTTGTTTATTATTGTGAAGCTGCCTCCCGCGGTAACAGTTGCGCCGTCGACCATACAGTCGCGGGTGGTTGCCAACGTATTGGTATGCCCGACGATTGCGCCCACATACATTTCGTATTGAACGGCGGAGGTTGAGGAGCCCTGTATGTTGACGGAAGAGTAGCAGCCTTCTATCACTGCGCTGCTTCCAGCGGTCATGCCGCAGATCCCGCCGGCATATATATATCCGTAGCCGGCATATCCATCTATTCCTGTGCCTACTTTTAACTCTCCGCTGACGCTGCAATTTCTTACCGTGCCCTCTACACGACCGGCTATGCCACCCAACCTTGCGTCGTAATGGGGTCCTGTTGATTTTAAAGAAATCAACGCGAGATTCTTCAAATCAAGATTCACGTTCTCTATCACGCTTTCCGCCGACGTTTCCGCAAACAAACCGCCATAATTTTCGGGGTTTCCATTGCCTTCGTTTTTTATGAAAGTGCCGGATATCGTTATGGTGTAACCCCCGCCATCATAGTGGCCCCGAAAGACCTTCAAATCGTCGCTGTATTTTCTGTATTCATTTGCGTCAAGTGTAATATTGTTCGTTTGCTCGTAAGTTTTTCCCTCTGTTGCCGCGCTTTCGCTTCCCAAAATTTTGTAGAAATCGCCGCTGCTGCTGATCGTCTCCGCCGCTTCCGCCTTTATCGCCAGCGGCGGGTCAAGCTCCCCCGGCAGCAGCGGGAAAACAAGTGCCAGCGCCAGCAGCACGGCGAAAATTCTGCGATAAGCTTTCATAACTATACCCTCCTATATCGAAAGCATCTGCGCGGCCTGCGGACTCAGGGCTTTGCCCTGCTTCGCGTATTCGTTCCTCGCGCCCGCGAGTATATACCGCATGGTGATGGCCGTATCGTGCATTGCCGCCAGATAGGCGGCGTGCACGGCGCAGTTTTTAATCGAAGCGCCCGATAATTCCAGTTGCTGCGCCAAAAGGCCGTAGTCCAGCTTTTCCACCGGCGCATCCGCCGGAAAGATGCTCCGCCATATTTTTTCCCGGAGCGCCTCGCCGGGCAGCGGGAAATGCAGCATGTATCCAATTCGCCTGCGAAAGGCCTCGTCGAAATTTTGCAGCAGGTTGGTGGCCAGAATGCAGATTCCGTCGTACTGCTCCATGCGCTGGAGCAGGTAGGCCGTCTCGGCATTGGCGTATTTGTCCTGCGCATCTGCGGCCTCGCTGCGCCGGGTAAACAGCGCGTCCGCCTCGTCGAAGAACAAAACGCAGTCGGATTTCAGCGCCTCGTCGAACACCCTGCCGATATTCTTTTGCGTTTCGCCTATATATTTGCTCATCAGCTGCGAGATGTCCACCCGCATGAGCGAAAGCCCGATCTCGTTTGCAAGCAGGTTGGCGGCCAAGGTTTTGCCGGTACCCGGCGCGCCGTAAAACAGCGCCGAGATCCCGCGTCCCCAGGTGATTTTTTTACCGAAGCCCCAATCTCCGTATATCCTGTCCCGCTTTGCGGCAAAGGCGCAAAGCTCTGTGAGCTGCCGCATCAGCTCCTCCGGCAGAACCAGGTCGCCCAGTCTGCCGGGACCTTCCATCCGGGCGGCGCCCCAGACGCGCGCGCCGCCGTACCGGTGCAACACCCGCCGGAACAGCTGCCGGTCCACCGCTTTGCCGGCCGCCATGCTCTCGGCCTTCAGCTCCCTGGAAAACGCTTTCAGCTTGCCGACACTCAGGCGCTTGAGACCTAATTCACGGCCCGGCTCCACATCCCGTGCAAGCGGCACATCCTTCAGAAATTCCCGCAGGATCGCCGCCCTGTTCCCGGAGCCGGGCGACGGCAGCTCCCGCCGCAGCACAGTGAAATTGCATTCCTCCGGCGCGTACCCATCGTCCGCATCGCACACCGCGAAAGCGAATCCCACGCGGTCGATCACCTCGGCGGCTTGTTTTGCGTCCTGCGCATTTTCGATGCACACCACCGCGCCGTACAGTGAAGCCGCAAGCGCAATGTCCGCAAGCTCCGGCCGCCTTTGCGGGTCCACCCGCAAAACACAGCAGCCTATCCGCCCAGCCAGCTTGGAAATCAGGAATCTGCGCCCGCTGCCCTCCTCCCCGCAAAGGGCGATCAGCAGCGGAAAGGGTTCCCCCTGTATGTATCGCCGCAGCAGCCGGTCCAGCTCGTCAAACAGCGCGTGCGCGTGGAGCATCGGCGCTTCGTCGGGGAGGACAAGCTCCACGCCGCCCGGCAGCCGGGGCTGCCTTTGCAGCAGAAAATCCGCCGCGATGGGATGCAGTGCAACCGTTTCACCACTTGCCACAAAAAGCTTTGCAAGGCTTTGCTCCGGCGAACGCCCACCCAGGCGGCGGCAGTGCTCCAGCAGATGGGAGGCCGTGAGCGCGGGCAGCGGGGAGGTGTCGAGGTACATCCACAGGGCCACGCACATGGCCTCGGGCGGCTCAAGCGACAATACCTCTCGCAGTGTGTCAAAGGGGGCCTGGGACTGTGCGCTCTCTTCGCCGCAAAGTGCCGCGAAGCGCTCCCGTATGGCTTCTGCCGGCTGGCGGGTATGGATCATCTCCCCAAGCTGCAAATAGCCGGACGGATATCCTTCCTGATTCAAAAACGGCTTATTCATCCTCTTCCCCGCCCTTTGCAGGCTCTTGCGGGCTCACGTCCGCCTTTGCGGCCGCGCCGCCTTTCAGCCGCCTGTCGCAGTAATAGGCGAACATCTCCTGCTTTTGCAGATCAAACGCAAGGTTCAGCTTTCTGAAAAACAGCCGCTCCTGCGTATCCTTGCGGTAGATCAGAGCATTCAGCTCATTTTGCCGCGCCGTCAGAGCCGTTTGCCGTGCCCGATCCTCCGCCATTTCGCTGAATTTTCCCGCCGCTATTTTGCCGGTGAGCTCTTGTTGCAGGCTTTTTTGCTCATCCCTCGTTCTTTCCCTGTCCCCGAGATCCGCGCTTCTGTCCAGGAACGGCATGGTCTTTTGCAGGGTCTCCATGTTCACCCTGCGAAGATACGGCGCGACGGAGCGCCGCGTCCAGGGCTGATTTTCCATTTTATAAAGTATGACCGCGCTGCCACCACGCCTTTTGGCGGTGTAGGCAAGGTTTTGCGTGCCGGTTTTTCTTTCGCGCATCATCTGGTATTCCTTTAGCTCCCGCTGGTGGCGGGAGGGGGCCGTGTCAAGGATGGAGGTCTTGATGTTGGCAAACAGGAAGCTCTGACCCTTTTGGGGATTGTAGCCGAGCTGGATGGTTCCATAAGCGGTATCCAGCTTGAGCAGCCTGTCACTGCCCATAAAGTCCGGCACTTCCCGATTTTCAAAGTAGCCCTCGATTTTCCGGTGTTCCGAAAAGTGGCTGCTCTTAATATGCTGGGGGGCAGTCAGACGCGCATAGCTTTCGGTATCCTTTTGGGTGAGGATTTTGTTTTGAACAGACATCTGTGCGCCCTCCTGCCGCATAACAGGCATAACGGTGAGACAAGGTGGGCTCTTTGCGTTCACTGTCAGCCTATAATCCCAGTATATATTTCCGCCTACAGAATACCACTGGCCAAAAGTACAGTTTTTTACAATTTCGCCGATGCTGTTTTCTATGCTAAAATACCTGCGTTTCGCGCGCTTTTAATTGCCTCCACACGATTTGTGGCCTCAAGCTTCTCAAAAATATTGGACAAATGAAATTTGACCGTGGAGTTGGACACATGCAGCTCGCCCGCGATGTCCTTGTTTGTTTTTCCCTGGTCCAGAAGCTGCAACACCTGCAGCTCACTTTGGGTCAGCTCGCCTGGCGTGTCCTCGCCGCCTTTTTTGCTCTCATACAGCGAGGGGCACAGGGTGGAGTATATCTTCGCCGCCTGGGTGATCTTCTTTATGTATTGATCGCTTAGACTCTCATGCACCCGGCTTTCTTTTGCATAGCGGATAATCAGGTGGAAAAGCTGTTTTCCGCAGTCGGCAAATACGCGCACGTAGCCGTATTCCTGAGCCAGCAGCAGCGCCTGCTCCAGCTTGGCCTCCGCGAGCTCGCCGCTGCCGAGCAGCTCGCATACAATCGCCCCATTCGCTAGGCATTCGATGGTGTCGAGTATGCGGTTCTCCTTTTGCATGGCGAGGGTCAGGCTTTCCAGCAGCGTCGCGGCGTTGCGGTATTCGCCCAGGGCAATGTACGCTTTGGCTTTGGTGATCAGCGCGTAGGAGTCACGTATCGCGCAATTATTCAGATCATTAAGGCCGCACTGCTCCATCCAATGACGTATATTATCTGTGTCTCCCCGCAGGATGTCGAACCGAGCGCAAAGCGCCTTGTAGTTGGGGATCAGCCAGTGGGCCTCCTTTTTTTCCAGCATATCACCGATATGGGACAGTATCTCGGCAGGCGGCTTTGCGGCCGTATCCACCGCCCCCAGCCGCGCCAGCAGCGAAAGCGCTGCGAAGGTGATCTCGGGATTGTCGGCATTTATGGCGCCCGCCGCCTGAAGCGACGCACCGTTCAGGTCGTTTTGCTCGTAGAGGATTTCGGCAATCGCGGCCTCGCAAACGCCGTTTCCGTCGTCCTCCAAAAATGCGTGCAGCAGCGGCCTTACAATGCTTGCCGAAGCGCGGAAGTGCTTTCCAAGATTGGACAGGTCCTTTGCGCCGCGCAGCACGCTGGGAAATTTTCCGGTAGCCGAAAGCCTTGCAAGGGGAAACTTGGCGGCCCCAAATTCATTGGCAAGCACGGCGAAGCTAAGCAGCAGGTTGGTATTTGGCCCCTGTGGCAGACAAAGCCCCGCACAGAATATCCGGTTTTCCAGCAGCGGCCTGCCGGGGGCGCTGTCCCGGATGGAATCGCGCAGTCCGGTCAGCGTGTTATACCATTTGTACGCCGCCTGCAAATCCCCCTTTTGATTTTGCGCCAGCACCATCCGGTAGCACAGCTCCGGTGAAGCGCGCAATACCTCCTGCGGCAGGCTTGTGAGCATACTTTCCAGCCTGTCCGTTTCATCCTTACTCAAGCGCAGTACATCAATCTGCTCCAATTGCTTTACAGCGTCTTCCGCCTGCATCTGCTCCAATTGTGTGAATGCGGATTCGCCCAATTCGGTTGCCATGTTGATTCCTCCCCCAAATAATTAATTCCGAAATATACCGTTGTCATAGAAAGGAAGCTCCGTGCTCCGGTCACATCTCCGGTTCCAGGCAGCGGCGCAGAGCCTCGGCCACCTGTTCCGCCTTTAGCGGCCGGCGAAGACAGTGCCGCGCCCACAGGGCATGGCTGTCCAGACTGAACCGGCCGTAATCGGTCACAACCACCAAGGGCCACCGGCTGTCGGTTGCGGGACGCAGCCGGTGGGCCGCCGCCACATCCTCACCGCTGTTCAACGTCATAAAAATCGCGCCGAAGTGCTCGATTTCCTGAAAGGGACATTTGTCCGCTCCCCCGTATTGCCGGATACACAGCCGCCCGACCTGATTCCCGGCGCATTTGCGGATCAATTCCGCCAGCTCCTCCCGCCGCTCGGGAAAGGGGTCGATCACGGCGATGTCAATCTCCCGCATGTTCTCTCTCCTTTCCCTGCGAGAATGAATACAACCGCTGTATATTATGCAAGTACCGGCGTGCCCCTGTAGGCGCGCCAGTATACTCGAAAAATAGCACAAAATGGGCGAAAAATCCATAAAATTTTATGAATGCAGCGTATAGCATATGAATGCAGTCCAAACCTCAAAATAAAAATGCCGTTTATTATAAAATTTGACGGAAATTTGCCCATTTCTATTTCAAATAATGGAAACGTTGTTCTTTTGCTTATTCTGTAGCAGTTATGCGTAATAATCAATAATATGTAAATTTATACATATCTACGCGCAAAAAAAGACCTCCCGGTCAGGGGAGGCGCAGGCGCGTTTCTGTCTATTCACCTTGTATGTTCAAGGTTACACGGATGGAAAAGCTGTCCGCGCTGAAGCTTATGTCCGCCAAGCCGTCGTATCGTCCGGCAATATCCCGGATGATGGACAAGCCGTATCCGTGCCCTTCTTTTTTTTCGCGGGTGGTGAGAAATCCACTGTCCTTTTGCAGAATTTCTCCAGCGCGGGCATTTTTGCAATCCACCACCAGCAATCCATGCGCCAGCCGGATGTCCAGCTTCAGCCATCGTTTGTCGGGCGGCTCCACCTTCGCACAGGCCGCCACCGCGTTGTCCAGAATGTTCATCACCAGGCTTCCCAGGTCCCGGTCCTCGATTGGCAGCTCGGCCGGGATACCGCACAACTCCCACCCAACGTCGATGCCCTGTTCCCTGGCTCCGGCAAACTTGGAGGTCAAAATGGCGTTGAGCAGCTGATTGCCGCTGTAGCTGGCGGCGCTTGGCTCGTTGCTTTCCTCCAGCAGCGACGCCGCAAACGCGTCGGCCTTATCATACTCCCCCTTATCCAGGTAAATCCGCATCACCGCGAAGCGGCTCCGCAGCTCGTGGCGCAGCCGGTGGGTTTTGTCCACATACTCCCGCTCCAGCCGGGAGGTCTCCAGCTGCACGTCCAGGCGCGCCTGTGAAAAGCGGTGTTTTTCCTGCAAAATCAGGCTGTCACGGTATACCCGCACCGTGTCCCGCCACAGCACTCCGGCGACTGTCAGCAGCAGCACAAAGCCGGCCGTTTCGGCGTTCCATCCTCCCAGTATCGGCTCGTAGAGCGGATAGACGCGGTCCACCACCAGTGCGCAGGCAAATACAAGGCCTCCGGCCAGCAGCGGCACCGACCGCACGGAGTCCCGCCACACACCCCAGATCCCCGCCGCCACCAGAAACAGCGCCGTCAGCCACTGCCATCCGCCCAGCAGACAGCTTATAATGTAGAGGCTGCCCGCCGTGCCGTCGTAAAACATATGGGGAAAGAGTGCCAGAAGGCAGGCAAGGGACCCCAACGCCGCCGCCGGGCCGTAAATTTTGCGGGGAACGCCGCACAGGCTGCCCAGCAGCAGAATCAGGCAAATCATCATGCCTTGTCTGGAAAATCGCTCCAGCCCGTACCAAAAGGTTCCATCCAGCCCGATATTGTGTACGACAGTATACCCCGCATAGCCCGCGAAGGACAGGCAGAGCAGGATAAAGTAGAACACATCCATCGAAAATTGCCGCCGCAGCCCCATCAGCATACAAAACGCCGCAATCAGCACGGCGACGGCGCAGGCGGCCCCGTGAAGCAGCAGCCGCAGCGAAAGCAGCCGGTGTACGGCCTGGGGGCTTCCAAAAGCGGGGGGATAGACCATGCCGCTATAAAAATGGGTCCAGTCGGACACTGCCACAACAATCTCGATTTGATCAGACGCTGTGAAAGTCAGGAAAGAATCGGCGGTGCGGGGCAGGTATCCCTCCGGCCCGGTTCCGCCCATCCGCCCCATCAGCTCGCCGTTGATCCAGATACAGTATGCCGAGTAAATTTCCGGTAGCTCCAAGGCGTAGCTGCGGGGAATGCCGTCGGTCAGGACAGTCAGCCGGTAGGTGGCCTCGCCGTGCGGAGACGCCCCTGCATCTCCCAGCTCAAAGCCGCCGTACTGCCCGATAAACAGGTATTGGTCGGGGGCGTGGGAGGGGATATCCTCCGGCGTCAACAGCTTGTACTGGTAAAATTCCCAGCCGTCCACCAGATGCACCAGCGGGGACCGGCCATAGGCGTCCATGTCCAGCCACGCTACGCCGTCCCGCGCGGCTGGCCGGGGCCCGGTGTACTTGTTGTCGTACCGCCAGGCGGACACAAAGAGGACCGCGCTGAGAGCTGTCACCGCCGCCAGCAGCCCCGGAATCAGCCACGGCTTTATTCTATTCACCCGTCCGTCTCCTTCTTCCCAGTCGCCGCGAGACCTGCCAAACCGCGGTGGCAAGCCCTGCCGCACAGGGGATCAGCAACCACCTCCACCGCCCGGACGAGTCGGGCTGTGCGGGCTCGGGTTGTACGGGCTGCACCTCCTCCTGTGCCGGGAAAATGGCGGCGCTGGGGACCACGGCGGCTTCGGAAAGGTTGTATTTCCCTGTCCGGCTCAATGTGCAGACGGCCATACCATCCGCCATGTGAGCGGGGACAGTACCGCCTGTTTCCCCGGTGCATAAGATACTGCCCGCACCGCTGGCATAAGGCACATGCACCTGAAATTCCCTGCCTCCCAGCTCGTGCAGTTCGGTGCCGCCGGTAAACATCCGTATGAGAAAGCGGTCGTCCTCCGGCTGCTCCATGTAAATGACGAAATCCGCTCCCTCGCCCAGCGCCTCCGCCAAGGCATCGGTGGGGATAACCGCTTTTATGCCGCCGGACAGGAACACCAGCCGCTGCGGGTTTACGGCCATCAGATTGACAAGCTCGCGGGCGGAATAGGTAAGGCTTCCGGAGGGAATGGGATATGCGGGCGAAGAGGCGTTTGAATCCGAGCCGCCGGCTTCCACGTCCTCCCCGGCGGCTTGTCCAATTTCGGATAGTGCCGGAGAAGCGGGGGCCAGAGTCTGAATGTCTTCGATGCCACCGGTCCGACGGTCTTTGCCGCTGCCGGCATCTTTCGGCGCTGGATTGGGGTCACTATCGCCGGTAACAGGCGTCAGTTTGCCTCCGCCGCCCCGGTCGCCTCCGTCCCGGTCGCCTCCGCCACCGCCGAAGAAAAACTCCATGCCTCCCGGCAGCTCCAGGATGTTAGTTTTCCCCTGCAATGGGCCATCCAGCACCTCAAGCTGGAATTGATAATCCACGCTCAAATCCATTCCGAAAACAACTAGAGATGCAGGATCTTCGTTGTAATAATAAGAAACCGCCTCGTCTTCATCCGTAAAATACTTCCACTCTGCATTTCCCGCCCGATACCACAGACGGTAATTCGGTTTCTCCTCCAGCGATTGCATGAGATGGAGGCAAATCGCGTCACCTAAAAAAGACGAAATAGTGGCATAGGTAAGATACTGCTTGTCCCGTTCCACCACATGCAAAGGGATATCGTAACGTTTCCCATGTTCCAGGTTTACGATACTGATTTCGGGGATGGGTAAGGTGGGCGTTGCGCCGATGGTATACGTCCCCGGTGTGTTCAAATCGTCCGGGGAATAGTCCCACTGCATGGGAACCCTCGGCCCTCTGATGATCAACTCCCGGCTTTCTTGGTATGCAACCATATCCATGACCATGGCATCCTCCAACGGCAACTCGCTGCCGGGGAAAACCCAAAGGCCGTAACGGTACAGGTTATATGGATACGCTGACCCAGGAACGAACTCGATCTCCCATCTGGAGGCGCATTCTATGATTTCGGCGTTTGAAACCTGTGGCGATACCGCGCAGGCGGCCAGTTCGACAATATCTCCACCGGTTACCGCAGCGGTGTCCGCATCAATTTTACACCAAACATACCGTGCCGTGGAGACCCCTTCCATGACAACGCCGACACCACCCGGACCCTTTGCTGAAATATCAAGAAGCCAAAGATTATCAATATTGTCCGTGCGTACAGCCGTAGAGTCGGCGCCGTCCGCTGCGATATACAGCACGTCTCCCGCCACATCACCCAATAAGCCGCCGAGCGGAGAGGACGAACTGAACTGTACAGCGGTCGCGTTGTCTGCCCTTGCCGTAATCCATACCTTTGAACCGGTATAGAGACCCCCGTCATTCATCTGGAACAGCGGCTGTTTGTTGCCGTTTCCCTCAAAACGCACCGAACCGTGGAGAGACAGACTTCCATTCTCAATAATAAAGGCATAATCCCCCATTTCCACCATAATCGGACGGGTGATTTCTAATGTGTTCCACCACGTGTCGACGATAATATCCCCGGTCAAAGTGATGTGTGTGACCGTCTCGTCCTCCAGTAGTCCCCGCAGCTGCTCCAGCGTTTCGCAGTGTGTGCCCGGTACGGCGGCGGAGTATTGCGCAAGTGACCCCCCCAACGATACATGGTCAGGGGCACCCGATGCCTCAGGCGGCGCATCGGACGCGGCGAACACCCAAAAGCCCGCGCCGCCCGCAAGCAGGCAGGCACAGATGAAAGCGGACAGGATTCGAAAAGCTGCACACGACTGGCTCATACATACCCTCCCAAACACAATCACTTAACCCTTATACAGCGACAATGCCCGCATTGCTTCGCTGTATTTCCGTTGTGCGACGGGCACATGCCGGCCATTTCCCAGGATGAAGTCGAACCGGCGTATACCGACCACCTCCTCCAGATTCACCACAAAGCTGCGATGGCACCGATAAAACCAGGACTCGGGAAGCTGGGCCAGCATTTCCGACAATTTGCCAACGCCGGCGACGCTTTCCCCATCCTTCAAGTGGATTTTCAGCTCGGTCAGGAAGATTTCCGCGAAGAGGATATCATTCAGCCGGATCAGGCGGCTGCTTTTGTCGGGGCAGGTGAGCGTGAACACAGCATCCCGCTTTTGCACCTCCATGCAGCGCCTGAGAGCGACCCGCAGGGACCCGACGCTCACTGGCTTGAGCAGATAGTGAATGGGGTTTACATCAAAGCTTTCCAAAGCAAATTCCGGAGTGGAGGTGATGAAAATAATGGACGAGCGCGCCCCGGCGTTCCGCAGACGCCTGGCCAAGGCGATGCCGGTTTCTTTCTCCATCAGGATGTCCAGCAGCAGGACATGGTACTGTTTACCCTCCTGCTCCACCGCTTGAAACAATGGTGTCGTATCGACATATGTATCAAGGCTGAAAGGGATAGAGTCCTCCCGTAGGGTTTCCTCCAGCAGGGCGGTCAGGTTGTTCAGAAAGACGGGGTCGTCGTCACAGATCGCAAAACAGTACATATATGCCAAATCCCTTCACTATACACATAACCTTATCATATATCACTATTATATAGCATTCTTTGTGTAAAAGAAACAGGTAGATTTACAGCATAGTTCCCACGTGTGACAACGCGGCGCAATCGAACCGTCATATAGGCACAGAAAGTGGCAAGGCAGATTCCCTGTAACGGGAACCTGCGCTTTATAGCTCCATTACACAGATGCTTGCCTGATTTACCGTGACAGCGGTCGGAGTCAGCAAAGTGAGCATAAGGGCGGAGGCACAGGAGCAATTGCATGTTGAAACAAAAATCCCGCTTGCCGACACAGTCAGCGGGATGTTTTCATATACGATTGGCGTATGACTCACAAATCTGTTGGTCCTTTTATGGTTATCCAGGGTTTGCACACTGATGGAAACGCACTTTTCGCATTTTCCATTAGCGCACAAGTCTACTGAATAGTTTACCGCATAACATCTGCCGCAGCCAAGAACAATATTCCGGCAGTCGGATGAAAGATACATCGGACAACATACCGAACATTCCGAACGCGACCATATTAAGGGCTTAGCAACAGCCCAGTGCTGCCCGGGACAGCCTAAGAATGAAATAGCGTAACACCTCCTCAAACCCCCTGGATCTCCTTTCGGTCCGGTAGCGCCCGTTGGCCCAGATATACCCTGCGGTCCTGCCACGCCTGTAGGACCTGTGGGGCCCTGTGCTCCTGCCGGTCCGGTAGCGCCTGTTTCCCCTCCCGAAGGCCCGGTAACGCCAGTCGTACCTGTTGGCCCCTGTGGTCCGGCAGGGCCGGTCGGGCCGAGCGCCCCGGTGGGACCCACTGGCCCAGTAGGGCCGATTTCCGCCTCCAGCGCGTCGATCGCACACTCCATTTTACTCTTCAAAATCACCTGATTCTGCATGACGCTGTCAAGAAGGCTTTTAACACTTTTGTTAACCGCCAAAATCTCTTCAACGGAAGGCTTTTCACCCGGACTTTCATCAAGAGTTCCTAGCACATATTGCAGCTTCTCACCCTCCGCGTTTATAATATGGCTTAACCCCAATTCCTCCATTGCAATGGACGCTAAAATCATATTTAGCGAGTTGTCCAGTGTCATAGAAGGAGTTATCGGTGGAAATTCAGGTAAAGACATGGGGGTTCCCTCTCTTTAAATATCGTTAGTTATTAGCCTGTCTTCAAAATATTTTTTGTTATGCAAAACCGCGGGGGAGTCGGGTTTAAATTCAAAAGCCATTTCATTATACGATACCGCTTTCTCATAGTCTCCCAACTTGTCATAACACACCGCAAGCTCTATGCAAGGGATGTATCCCCAGCAATCTTCTCGCCGGAACCCCAAACTGTTCTCGTCTTTTTCCAAGTTCAGAACCAGTCCAAACCAAAAGATGGCTTGCCTGTATTTCCTCTGTTCCTTAAAGTAGTATCCAATCTGGCAGCATGTTTCCGCTCTTGGAGTGTCGTAGTCGAAGCTGCGCAGCATGGAAAGCAGCGCTTCCTGATGCATGTTTTCCGCCGCATAGCAGCCTGCCATTTCGCCGCAAGCCGCAATATTATCCTCCACCCAGCCCTGCCCCGAATTGAGGAACAGGTTGAACCACCGGATGGCGTCGGCATATCTGCCATGATCGTTTAGCTCTCTCGCATAATAATACATGCCGCGCGGGGAAAGCTCCTTTCCCTTTGCGAGAAGGCTTTCATAAATGCAAATGTTCCTGCCGCCTATTCTTCCATGCGGCTTCGCGTGGGTGACACAGATGTCGGCATTTATTCTTTTTCCTCCCGATTCAAGGTACTCGTGGACAGGCTCCCTCCACCTATGATTGCAGGCCCTTTTTGAAAGCCTTTCCCTGAAATAGGAGAAAATCACTCTTCCCTGCGCGTCAAACCCTGTGTTATATTTCATCATAACGACGTCGATCTCAGGCGCCATGGTTTCCTTTAAGCTTTTGATTTTCACAACATCCTCGGGCAGGATAATGTCGTCGGCATCCAGCCACAATATGTAATCCTTTGTCGCTTGTGCATATGAAAAGTTGCGCGCGGCGGAAAAATCATCGATCCACGCAAAATCGTAAATTTTGTCCGTGAACCTTGCCGCGATTTCTTTTGTGCCGTCGTCGGAGCCCGTATCCACAATAACAATCTCGTCTGCAATGCTTTTAACAGAGCTCAGGCATTTTTCCAGGGTGTCTTCTTCATTTTTGACAATCATACACAAACTAATTGTAAACATATCAATCCACCTATTCGCTTATAATCCATATGCTATACATTATGTAAAAGCACATCAATTTGCTTTATTATTTTAGGAATACCGAACACTTTTCAAAAAGTGTTCAGTATTCCTGACAGTTTTTTGCATTCGGCATAATATGGGGTAACGCTACAATTATCCGAAAGAGTGTGAAGCTATGCAGACAGTCAGCCTGTGCATGATTGTTCATAATGAGGAAAACAATATCCGGCGTTGTCTCGAAAGTGTCTGCGGTTTCGTGGATGAGATCATCGCCGTGGATACTGGATCTACAGACCGGACGAAAGCCATCTGCGAGGAATACGGCGCGCGGGTTTTTGACTGTAAATGGGCGGAGGATTTCTCTGAAGCCCGGAATTATAGCGTTTCCAAATCTTCCTGTGACTGGATATTGCTGCTGGATGCCGACGAGGAACTTAAAATCCGCGATCCTGCGGGGTTCCGGCAATATTTAGAGAATACCGCGTATGATATGCTTCCGATTCGCATGACGCATTTCTATGGGAATCAGCCTGCCGATGAAAAACGCGCGCATTTCTCTGGCTGCCTGCGATTGGTCCGCAATAACGGGACTGTCCGGTTCACAGGCAATATTCACGAAAAAGCTGATATCACTGATAAAAGCGTTGACCACACGGCGCAAACCCGGCGCTTTACCCAGATTCTCCATTACGGATATATGGAAGACGCCGACAAAAATAAAACGAGCAGAAACATTTCACTGCTTCTGAAAGAAAAAGACAAACAATCGGACGATCCCTGGCTTGATTATTATCTCGCGGCCGAGTATTACAGGCTGGAAAAGTTTCACGAAGCATACCACAAGGTAAACGCGGCAATAGCGCTTTTCCTTCAAAAAGAAATCAAGCCGCCGTCTCTTGTATATAAACTGAAATACGATATGCTGGTTGCATTGTGTTATTATGGTACAGCCTATAAAGGAATCCATAAGGCGATTGCGCTTTATCCTAATTATGTCGACCTTCATTTTTATAAAGGAATGCTGGAATACAACCACGGGGAGTATGAAAAGGCGCGAAACACGTTTCGGTACTGCCTGTTTCTTGGAGAAATGAACATGGAATACCTGATTTTGTCCGGAAGCGGCAGCTTTCTGGCCCTGCATTATCTTGGGTTGTGCCATGAAAAACAGGGAGAATCCCGACAGGCCACCGAAGCTTTCAAACAGGTACGTGTGCTTTATCCCGGGTTTGATTCAGCTGAGATACGTTTTAAAAACCCAAATGAAAATGGATCGGGGCAAATTTAGTCAGCAAATTTAGTCAGTCAATTTCAAAACGCTTTAGCATTTTGAAGTTAACCAGCTATAAGCCTTTCTGATATGAAAGCACAAGACGGCATCATCAAATAGTTCTTATCTAATTGGAGGTTTATAATGTCATTGCCAGAACTTTCTGATTCTTCTATTTCGCGCGAGGAAGCCATCAATCAGATTATTTCGTCCATTGCGATGGAAGAACTCAGTTTAAGCTGTATCATCAACGCTGAGGGCGAAAAGCTCCAATATGTTTTGGGCACCCTTGCCGGCTCAACCGGCCCCAGCGCAACAATAGACAAGGTACTCGAGATAAACGAGAGCATCCGCAACGTTCTGCAGGAGGCGCTGGAAAATCAATTGGTTCTAAGAAGCAAGCTACAGGACGCGCTTTCCTCGGCGGTGCTGACAGGTCCTGCCGGCCCAACGGGCCCAACCGGATCGGTAGATATTTCCGGGATACAGGTCAGCCTGGTTAACAGCGGGGATGATGAGATTATAGATGGCGCCCGCATAATTTTTGACACGGTAACGCAGCGAGTAGGCGACGCCATTTCTTATGATGACAGCACGGGTCCTGACAGAGGAACTTTTACCCTTTCCCGAAATGGCGTCTATATGGTGAATTGGTGGATCGCCGCAGATGGTACCGAGCATGAGTTGGGTACGAATTACTCTTTAGATGTAAGCACCGCAACAGACACCATACACTATGAAGCATCATCCCCGCTTGTCACATCGCAGGTTGCGGGAACAGCCCTGATTGTTTTAAACGAAAGAAACCCCGCTCCTGCAACCGTTGCCCTTACCAATCAAAGCAATAACACCATAACTCTCGAAGATGTATTTGCGCAGGGAAGTATATCCATTGTAACAATACCCGACACTCAAAACGGAGGCTGAAAATGAGCATTAAGATATTCGAATTACGACAAATAAGTGATGAATCTGTGGGTCCAGAAGAGAAAGTTCTGTTTGATGTGCAATCGTCGCCGATCCCGGAAGGAATGGAATATAATAAATTTACAGGCGAAATCACCTTCAATGAAATCGGAACCTATTCGATTAAATGGTGGGTCGCGACACGGACTACTCTGCATGGAGCCATAAAATTTGAATTGGTTGTCTCACATGGCGGAATAATAATAGATAGAATACGCGGCTGTTCTCCCCAAAAAAACGGGCAGGTTTCAGGATTTGCCGCAATTAATGTTACAGAGGCGGGTACGAAACTGTCGTTGGTGAATCAGACTGAAAGCGCGGTCGTGTTTTCATCCAGAACAGATGTGAACGCATTACTTTTGATAACGCCGCTCATCACTGATCCGGACGCGGGAACGATCGTTCCTTTTTCCACGGGCGATCGTCCGAATATTTTAGAGACAAACAACAATGGTGAACGATCGGGGATTTCTATACTTGGTTTTGGAAACGCCGGGGAGTTTTACGCTCCTAATGATCCAATTGAATTTTTGGTTACCCCGGGGGCCGAGCCATATTGTGCATTTCCAATGCCAACCGGCGGAACAATTACCGCGTTATCAGCAAAGTTTATACTATACTCCCTATATCCACAAGTAGATAATACGATTACCGCGCAGCTTTACTATTCACCAACGCTTGATAATACCTTTATACCTGTTCTGGGTGCTACAGTCGCCTTAGGCACGGTTTTGGGCAGTGATCCTTTAGGAACAGTACTCAACGGAATTGTAACGGACCTCAACGTGCCGGTACCTGTGCAAACAAGTCTTCTTCTCATTTTCTATAACACAACAACTTCACAGGTATACGCAGAAGCGAGAGGGGTTATGCAAGCCGGCTTATTGATAAAGTAAAAGTTTTTCTTCTGTTTGTTCTCTATAACGCATAATATGAATGTTTCATAATACGCTTCAGGTACGAAAGAAAGGGGGTGCCCGGCATGTAACCTTATCACTCTGTGGATCTCATATGATTGGGTTAGACTTGAAATGCAACCCACTTTGTATATAAAATATATATTCATGAAAGGTGATCAATAATTATGTCATTACCTGAATTTCCAACAATCTCTCCTCCGCTTTCACGGGGGGACGCCATAAACCAGATTATATCGTCCATAGCAATGGAAGAGCTTGGGTTAAGCCACATTATCAACGCCGAAGGAGAAAAGCTACAGTATGTTTTAGGAACGATTCCCGGCGTAAGCGGCCCCGGCGCAACAATAGAAGACGTGCTAAAGGTAAATGAAAGCGTTCGCGCTGTATTGCAGAACGCGACGGAAAGCCAAACGCTTCTGCGGTCCAAGCTGCAGCAAGCACTTACTTCAGGCGTTTTAACCGGCCCCACCGGCCCAATCGGACCCATGGGTCCGGCGACTATAAGTATAAACCCGGATGTTGAGCGCCTTGAGCCTAACGATCTGCCCGTGGTAACAAATACTGGCGATAGCGATGTCGATGTTGAATTAAAATTTAGCATTCCAAGGGGTGCTACAGGGGACCCCGGTCCCGCCGGTCCCGCCGGTCCCACAGGTACGTTTGCGGCAGGGCAAACATTGTTCGGAGCAAGTGGCACTTCCGGCACCGCTGAAATGACGCTTGGCGCAACAATGGAATTCCAGTCGGCAGACGGAACAGTTGACATCGAGGTAGCGGACGGATCGGCTATTATTGATTTAAGCGCTAGTATAGGTGCCTATGGCAGTTTTGTAGGCACTGGTGGACAAGGAATTACGGGTGGTAATACAACAGTCACGCTAGACGCTGCATCCGGATCTTTGAAAGGTATGTCCCTTGACAATTCAAGGGTAACTATTGCCAATGCTGGTGTATATCGTATTGGCTATAAAATTATTGCTGCATCAGTAGGCGCTACCGGCACGATGCAGTTGATGGTCAACGACACAGCCGGCGAAAACACCACCGTAGCCATAATGCTTAGCAATAATCCGATTGAGTTTTCCGGGGCCGCCATTTTAGAGATCAATGCAGGGCAAACCGTAAGAATTGACACCACCACTGCTGAAATACAACTGGCCCAAAACGACAGCGCATTCTTAGATATTATGAAAATGGCGTAGCTGCCAGGTTATCTCAGGCCGCAGGATATTTTCCGCGGCCTGAGATACTTGTCAACGAGAACCTCCGGCTGTGCCGGAGGTTTTAAAAAGCTTTAGCGTTCCATATCGTCACCAAAGCGGCTGGTAACGGCTGTGAGGCAGCATGACGAAAAAGAGTAGCCCTCCCGGAAGGGTTAAGCTGAAACCGTGAGGTGAAAGCGACAAGCTGGTAGCAACATCCGGCTGGCCGGCCTTTGTCAGAGTTTTATCCAGCATCTTCTGGATATCCGGCTTGTTTGGCTCGTTTGCCGCCATACGTTTTTACCTCCTGTCAATTATTCCTACAATTAAAAAAGGGCCTCTGCTTTTTCAGCAAGGCCCCTGCGGATTGTGGGCATACCTCCTTTTTACGGTTGCCATACAAAAACGCCGCCCGTGTCCATTGGCGGCGCTTATGTCAGGTTGGCAGTCCGTTTCATGTTTAT
>Ga0153945_1000174_pt1 | contig 19805 bp, 18 predicted proteins | sample TSNJ029MetaG_FD_104720 | JGI IMG/M metagenome (GOLD analysis project Ga0153945, IMG submission 104720) | Attine ant fungus gardens microbial communities from New Jersey, USA - TSNJ029 MetaG | ecosystem: Host-associated > Fungi > Mycelium > Unclassified | place: USA: New Jersey, Wharton State...
GAACAGCCTTTTCTCCTTGCCGTCCAGCAGCTCGGTCAGCTTGTTTTCGTTGTCGCCGACCGTCTGCATGGCCCTGTCGAACCGGGTTCCCCGTATGAATTTCTTCTCGTTGGGATTGATGTTTCCGAAGTATAGCTCCTCCAGCATTCTGCGCATCGTATCACCTCCTTTCAGAGACACATACTATCGCATATGCCGGAGGAAAGCTATTCGGATATGTCAATAAGGTTTCGGGGTGTATTTTGTGGAAGGTATCCGGTTGGTCAGATCCACATAGCTTCCTGGGGATAGACGAACCTCTCCGGCTTCAGCCGGACGTCTGCGGGTGGAGCCCCATCGCCAGAGAAATTTGAAGCCCGCTGGGAGACAGGTTGCCTGTATCTTCCACAATCCGCACAGTATTTAAAAACATCCGAAGCTGTAGGGATATTCATGTAGCGCTTTCAATGAAGATTAGTATCATCCGGCCAAAATGCCAATTCTGTTTAACAATTATACATCAAAATAATTACATACGCAAAACCTTCACCGCATATCAAACTGGTGTGCGGTGAAGGTTTTTTAACCCCGAAATTTCTATCTTTCCAATAAAGGCACCTACAGCACTGCCCGGTTCATGAGCGACGAAAGGATGCGCCGGTGCTTCGACGTGCGTCCGGAAGCTGACGGCGTAAATGCGTAAGGAGACATCATCGGTATCAAGGACGGCTATGTCCCGAGTCCTCCCCAGTGCGGCATGCTCAACCGCAATGTCAGCGTATACGGATCCAGCGGCTCTATGAAGTCCCGCGCGGCCATCCTCAACAGATCATCGGCGCGAAATACAGGGGCGAATCTATGCTTATAACGGACTCCAAGGGAGAACTATTTCGGGACACGTCCGTATGGTTGCGCAAAGGTACCAAAGACCTGCATATTCACGCGCGGGTGTCCGGCGGTTGTTGGGCGTTCGGTCTCGGTATAAACAGCCTGCCAATTTTTATATTCATTCGGCTTTCGGTAATTTGGGGGTATAGGTAAACCAAAACACGGTCATCCCATCCCTGTAATCCACGCCATAAGGCATATCATGAGTATTGAGAATGGTACTGACGATAGACAATCCAATCCCGGTTCCCTGACGCCGCCCGCCTTGATGCTGGCTGCGCTGGTACCGCTCCCAGATAATTTCCCGATCTTCCACCGGGATGGGATCGCCCGGGTTTGCAACTGAGATAAGGAAGCCTCCCTTGCTTTTTTCCATGGTGACGGTGATTGTTTCCCCATTTTGTGTGTGATTGATGGCGTTGTATAACAGGTTACGCATGACCTGGCTGATTTTCAGCGCGTCCACCATAGCAGGGATGTCGGTCATCGCACTTTCCAACTGTATCCGTATCTGATGCTCGGACGCGCTCTGTTCACAGTGCACCACCTCGGATTCCACAATTTCATAAAGGTTGTACCAATCCTTTTTTAGTTTGAGATATCCCGCCTGAAACTGCGAGTAGTCCATAATGTCGCTGACCATCTCGCTCATCCGGCCGGACTCGCTGATGATCAGGTTCAGGTTGTCGGTTCGCCTTGCGTCATCCTTCCAGCTGACGTCCCGCACCATCTCGGCGTACCCGGCAATCAAGGCCAGCGGGGAGCGCAGCTCATGGGATACATTGGCGATAACCTCTTTGCGCAGCACATCCACCCGTTTGAGCGCCTGCCCCAATTCCTCAACCGAATGGGAGAGCTGGCCAAGTTCGTCCTGCAGATGCAGCTCCGGCGTTGCGTTCAAGTCCCCCTTGGCAAGGCTGTCCACAGTATCTTTGATGATATAAATAGGCCTCACAAACTGACGGGACAGTACGGCCGCCAATATGGCCGCCGACAATGTAAGAATGACGCTCAACATGGCAAGCTGCCGCCGGTTGATACTCAGCACAGTATGCAGTTCGTTCAGGGCGTGATACAGTACCACATAGGCCGGCTGTCCGCCATACATCACGGGGATTCCGATCTCAAACGCCATTACGCTGGAGCCGTGCTGTATGATTTTTTTGTACTGGTCTCCCCGCAGCATCTGCTGGTATTCCGGGCTATCCTTGATGCCTCGCCAGACAAAGCTCTCCGTTTCCGCAGTCTGCAAATCAATGGGATGCCCGTAGCTGTACATTGCGATAAGCTCCCCGTTTGTATCTGTAAGCATCATTTTCCCACTGGTGGATTTACTCAGGTAGGGGATCAGTTTATCATTGTAGGCGAGATCCTTCGTTTTCAAATCCTCCATGATGGGATCCAAACGACTCTGTACCTCGCTGATTGTAGAGTCAACGTAATTGCGTTCAAACAGGAAGATTTGCGCCACCCACATAAAGGCAATGCTGAGCAGCACCAGCGCCATCATGATCAACCATAGCTTAATTATGATTTTTGAGCGGAACGGAGACCCCTTATTGTTCTTGTTTGTACTCAAATTTATACCCCACTCCCCATACGGTTTGGATCATTTTCCGGTAATTCCCCAAGTGTTCACGAAGAGACTTGATGTGGGTGTCCACCGTGCGGGTATCTCCGGAATAGTCGTATCCCCATACGCTTTCCAGAAGCTGTTCTCTGGTGAGGACGATATGCTCGTCCTGCACCAATTTTAATAAAAGGTCAAATTCCATAGGCGGCAGACTTAGGGGTTGCTCTCCCATGAAAGCGGTTCTGGCTTTCGGATTCATGCAGAATTCCCCATACCGGATAATTTCCTCCTGCCTGCGGCCGCTTCGTTTCAGCACGGCGCCCACTCGTGCCATCAGCTCTTTGGGGCTGAAGGGCTTCGGGACATAATCGTCGGCGCCCAGATTAAAGCCGAACAGCTTATCATATTCCTCCGTGCGGGAAGTAAGCATGATAACGGGAACCTGGCTGTGCTTTCGAAGCTCCGCCAGCGTCTCAAAGCCGTCAATCTTGGGCATCATAATGTCGAGGATAACAAGATCAAAATCCGTTCCGTGGATTTTATCCAGTGCTTCCCGGCCGTTTTCAGCCTCCTCGCAATGGTACCCTTCCATTTCCACGTAGGTGAGAACCAACTTGCGAAGATGCAGGTCATCGTCGGTTATCAGTAACCTCGGCATTTTCATCCCTTCTTTCTTAATGCATTATAGCACCCTATTGCTTCTCATGGAACAATCCTCACAGAATTCTGCTAATTCTCTCACAAATTTCTCACAATTTCCGTTTATATTAAGTTGGGAATTAAGAAGTGTTCTATTGAAGGTAGACAGCTTTCATAATACGGGAAGAATACAGGAATCAAATTGCTGATATGTGCTGTCCCGTCCTTGAGCCTATAGGAAACGGTTATTACAGATTTCACCTGTATGGAATACATAACTGGGCCGGGTTGGCGGCACTGAACCGCATCTTCGTTGTCGGCGCCACACACTCCGTCAGATCCCCGAAGGCATGAAAAACAAGCTTGATGGGCTGTTCGCACTCGCCGCTGAGGGTTATATATAGTTTTCCGAAACGGCGGTTAAGGAAATGTAAACAGCTTTTTATGAAATCTCTCTCAGCTTCCAATTTCAGTTTAACTGTAGGTAAATAGAAAAGCCACCATACCCGCAACAACACCTCGCATACCAATTAAAAAGCGTTTTACCTCGCTTAAGCTCCGGCGGCTTTTCTTTTACATATGGATGGGGCGGGATAGTCGTTCCCGCCCCATGCGTGTTCAGGCGGATTTAATGATCAGGAGGTACTATAAGGTGAAATATCAGGCCGTATTCCAGCGGTACGAAAAAAAATACCTCATTCGGCAATCAATGTATGAACAAATACTCCGGGAGCTTTCCCCATATATGCAGCGGGATCAGTACGGCCTGCACACCATCACATCTCTTTATTGCGATACGGATGATTACGCCTTGATCCGGGCCTCACTTCAAAAGCCGGTATTCAAGGAAAAGCTGCGGCTGCGATGTTACGGCCAACCGGCAATGGAGGACGAGGTTTATCTGGAGCTCAAGAAGAAGTTTAACGGAGTGGTGTATAAGAGGCGCATATCCCTCCCGCTTTATGACGCGGAGGAATATCTGCAAGGTACAGGCTCAATCCGGGATCGGGGCCAGATCGCGGAAGAGATCGAATGGTTCGTGTCGAGGTACCGCCCCTCGCCCAAGCTGCTCCTGGCCTACGACCGAATTGCGCTGTACGGAACGGACGACCCGCAGCTCCGCATTACCTTCGACCAGAATGTCCGGTGGCGGGATCACGACCTGAACCTTTCCCGCGGTAGCTATGGAACCCCCTTGATGCCGGGTGGAGACATTCTGATGGAAATCAAGGCGTTCGCCGCAGTCCCTCTGTGGCTCTCCGGAATACTCTCAGTGAACAGGCTTTATCCAACCAGTTTTTCAAAGTATGGGACATGGTATCAGGATTGTTATTTACGGGGGGAGGGCAGACGGTATGCTTGACAGCGTCTTTTCCAATCTCGCCGAGGGAGCGTCCCTGCCGGAAATATTATTATGCACCCTGATTTCCCTTCTATTAGGAGTTTTGATCTCGCAGGTGTATATGTGGCGGACGCCGTTTAGCAAGTATCTGGCGGTGACTATCGTTCTGCTACCCGCAATCGTACAGGCCGTGATCCTGTTGGTAAACGGAAACCTGGGAACCGGTATGGCTGTCATGGGAGCTTTCAGCCTTGTGCGGTTCCGGTCGGCTCCGGGCAGCGCGCGGGAAATCGCCTGCATCTTCTTCGCAATGGCGGTCGGCCTCGCAACCGGCATGGGATACCTGCTCTATGCGGGGCTATTCACGGTTGTGGTCGGGCTTACCATGCTGCTCCTGACCGGCGTCCGCTATGGGGAGAGAGGAGCAACCAAGAGTCTGAAAATTACTATTCCGGAGGATTTGGACTACGAAACCGCCTTTGACGACCTGTTCCGGGAATACACGGCGCGTGCGGAGCTGGAACGGGTAAAGACCACCAACCTCGGCAGCTTGTTTGAACTTCAGTACAGTATTGTAATCAAAAAAGGCAAAAGGGAAAAGGAATTAATCGACAAAATCCGCTGCCGCAACGGAAATCTGAACATTGTATGCGGTAAAGCTATGGCCGGAAATCTGGATAAAAACAGCGGATCCAATTTCCGGCCTTGGAAAGATTCCGCGCTGATCTATCTGGGGATCGCCAGATTCGGGATTTCTTCGCTGATTTCCTCTTTGCTGGACATGTCGGTATTCACGCTATTGACTTTATTTTTGTTAAAACCGGACTCCGGCGGGATTCTTCCTGCGACGGTTCTGGCGCGTGTTCTGTCCGGCGTGGTCAACTATTTGCTGAACCGAAATTGGGTTTTCCAAAACGGCGGGAACATAGTAAAGCAAGCGGTCAAATATATCCTGCTGTTTTTGGTACTGATGCTTGGCAGTTGGAAGCTGGTGGATACGCTGTATCAGGCATTCGGAACTCACCCGACCATACTTAAGCTCCTGGTGGATGGCACCCTGTTCTGTATCAGTTATACCATCCAGCGGACCTGTATCTTTCCTCTGCAGACCGAAAGCCGTAAGGGGGCGTCAACCTGAAACGGATAAAGAGCTTTTTCTCTAAGCCATACCGATGGGCGTTTGTATTCACAGTATGGCTGACGCTGACATTTACCTTCATTCTGCTGGATACCTTTGTAATTCCAAAACCGCAGGCACAGGTGGTACGGCAAAGCGGCATATCCGGCATGGAATCGCCGCCTGATCCGTTCAAGCCTGCATTGTCGGATGCCACGGACACTTTCGTGGAAAACGAGCCGGAACAAGCGGAGTATTCCCTGCCGGAAGACATGGAACACGCTTCAGGCGGTGAAACAGATCCCCCGGAGATAGTTGCCGGGGAATCACAGCCGGAAGTTGCCCCGCGGGAATCGGCCGAACCAATAGAATCGGTCATCACCGATACCTCCTACGAGGATGAGAATATCAAAATAACAATCGAAACCATGCGGGCCTATGACACCAACATCTATGTGGCGGATATCCAGATTTCCGACGCTTCCCTGCTGGGCACGGCTTTCGCGCGGGACACCTTCGGGCGCAATATCAAGGCCGCTACCTCCTCCATCGCGGAGGGCCTGAACGCGATTCTATCGGTGAACGGAGACAACTACGGCGCACGGGATGCGGGATTTGTCCTGCGAAACGGCGCCCTTTACAGAGAATCGGCCCGTGCTCCGGGCGATGACGACGCGCTGCTCATCGACAGCGCGGGCGCGTTTCATATCATAAATGAATCAAAATCTAATGCATCCGGCCTGCCGGAGGCATGGCAGGTATTTACCTTTGGACCGGCGCTGGTTGTAGACGGCGCTTTGAATGTAGACGGCTCCAGCGAGGTTGCCTATTCACCCCATTCCAACGTGGAGAATCCCCGGGCGGCCATCGGGCAGGCGGGACCGCTGCATTATGTGTTCGTCGTTACGGATGGACGGACCGGCGATAGCCGCGGACTGACCCTCTTGGAGCTGGCCAACCTGTTCTTGGAGCTGGGCTGTGACACAGCTTACAATCTGGACGGCGGCGGCTCGTCCACCATGGTGTTTATGGGGAACGTCGTCAACCGCCCTACCTCCGGAAGAAGTATCAGAGAAAGGGAGATCACCGACATTGTCTACATCGGCTATGAATAAGTCAGGTAATAAAAGATGGCGGGCTGTCCGGGCATATCTGCTGGCGGCCGCGATTTCGATAGTTGTAAATTTCATCTACGCGCGGTTTTCCCACGGCGTCAGTTCGCCCTCCATGACCTGGATGTTTTTGTACCCGTTGCTGGGCGGCTGCCTGTTTTTCCTGCTGCTTGGTTTTCTGGTTCCCAGCGCGTCCATGGCGCAATATTACCGCGTCTTCTTTAACCTCCACAGCTCCGGCATTGCGACGCTCACGGTAAACAGCTTTTTCAAGGGGATTTTGGAGATTGCCGGTACGGCGTCCAGCTATACCCGCATGTTGTCGCTGATTGGCTGGACATTGATTATCGTGGGGCTTATGGTATTGGTACTTTCCATAATGGAAGACCAAAAAAGTATAGGAAGAATCGATGGGAGCCGGAAATGAAAAAAGTATTTGCCGTATTGTGTATGATTCTGTCACTATTATTATCTCTGCCGGTATACGCATCCGTCCCCGACGCCGACGACATTTCGGCACAGGCGGCCATCTTAATGGATGCGGAAACCGGTCAGGTATTGTATGAGAAAAATGCCGCGGAGCAAAGGCAGCCGGCGAGTATTACAAAAATCATGACCGCCATGCTGGTATTGGAGAATCTGGATACCGATGCGACATTGACCGCCAGTGAAAAGGCGGTGGATATGCCTTCCTGGAGCTCCTCCGCGTACATAAAAGCCGGGGAACGGCTGACGGTGGAGGAAGCCATGTACGCCTTGATGCTCCGCTCCGCCAACGAGGCGGCCAACATCCTCGCGGAGGAGATAGCCGGTTCCCAGAGCGGCTTCGCGGATATGATGAATGAACGCGCTCTGGAATTGGGGGCTGCAGATTCTCATTTCACCAACGCACACGGGCTGTCCGGAAAAAATCATTATACCACAGCGTACGACATGGCGATCATTACTCGGCAGGCGGTCCGAACGCCGGGGTTTCTGACCTATTTCGGCGCGCCTACATATTACATGGACGAAACGAACGAGTCGGGAGCGCGTGCCTTTACCCATACCCACCGGATGCTGCTGTCGAATTATTCACAGTACCGGGAGGAAGTCATTGGCGGAAAAACCGGGTATACTATGCCCGCGGGATATACGCTGGTGACAGTGGCCGAGCGGGACGGCCGCACCCTAATCTGCGTTGTCATGAAGTCCGAAAGCATGTATGCGGATACCGGGAAGCTCCTGGATTTTGGTTTTGACGAGTTTATCCCGTATACATACACGTTTACGGATTCCCCCACATCTATTGAGGTTCCCATTCTGGATGGGGATTGGGAAGCCGGACGGGCGTATTTGACCTATCCAGATTCCGCATCCATGCTGATACACGAGAGCGTGGACCCAATGAAAATTGCGGAGGAATATGTTTATCCGGAAATCACAGCAGCGGGAGACGAGATAAAGGGCGAGGTGGAGCTTCGCTTACCGGGAGCCGATGGAATTGGGTTGCCGGGGACGCTGCTGTCAATTCCACTGAAAGTGCAAATTACGGAATTTGAGCCGCCGGTTGTGGAAGTCGTAGCCGGGCTCGTACAGGAGAAGCCGGAGGATGCAGGATTTGGCGTCTTGCATGTGGTATTGATAATGCTCGCGGTGGCGGTGATTCCGGTCTGCCTGGTTTTGTTTCAAAAACGCAGGACAAAACGCCGCGTCGACAGGTACAGGCGGGTCAAGAGGTATCATGGAAGAACGCTGTTGCGTTGATATGAACTATGCAAGACAATACGGCATCAAAGCTGTTGGGGAATGAAGGGAGTACCATGGTTAAGAAAAAAATATGGTGCGCTATGTTGTCCCTTTGCCTGTTTGCCGGATGCTCCGGCGGGCAACGGGAGGTATCTGCCAGTGCTGAGCGACCATTATCATCCGTACAGGATGGTGACGCAGTATCTGCTCATGTAGAGTCCACGGAGACAGAGCAGACCTATATCGACTTGTTTGAAGGCGATCGGGTGGTTGACGTCTATGTCACAATTGGCGAAGATGATTGGCAGAGCATTCTGGACACACCCCGGGAAAAGGAATACAAGAGCGTCGATGTAGTGTTTGACGGTATCGCGCTGGAAAATGTCGGATTTTCCACCAAGGGGAATTCATCCCTCAGCTCTGTCGCCCGGTCGGAATCCGAACGGTACAGCTTTCGGTTAAAATTCGACAAATACAACGAAAATCAGACCTTGCTGGGACTGGATAAGCTGTCGCTGAACAACAACTTCAAAGACCCGTCTTATATGCGGGAGTATCTCCACTATGAAGCAATGCGGGAATCCGGCGCGCCGGTGCCCCTTACCATTTATGCCAACCTTTATATCAACGGAGATCTGCATGGGCTTTACACTTGTGTGGAACACCAGGCCGATAGTTTTTTACGGCGGAATTTCGGCGAGGACTGGGAGGATGGCGTGTTCTATGATACGGAGGATGCCTCGACGCTAGAATATGTGGAGGGGAGCCGGTACGAATCGTTGGTATTGGACAGCGGAACCGACAATAACCGCAGCTCCCTGATCCGGTTCGTCAAGGTTCTGAGCGAGATGCCGGACGGAGAAAAGGGAGAGATTGAATCCGTACTGAATGTGGACAGTGCCCTGCGATACATTGCCGCCAATGCCGTATTTGGCAATTACGACAGCTATCACGGCGGTTTTGCGCACAATTACCGTCTTTATGGGAACCGGCAGGGTGTGTTTACGGTGGTTCCCTGGGACATGAACGAGTCCTTTGGCAGGTTCGGACATGGCGGCGCGGCGCAAAACGCAGTGACCATCTCCATATTTGAGCCGGTGCAGAACAACGTAGCTATAGATAACCGGCCGCTGATCCGCAATCTGCTGGCGGTGAGGGAATACAGGGAGCGTTATGTGGAATTTGTGGCTCTCTACGCCAATTACCTGGAGGGAGTGGAGAGCCGTGCGAACGACTTGGCGGAGTTGATCCGCCCTTATGTAGAGGCTGACCCCAACCGATTTTATTCGATGGAGGAGTTTGAGCAAAGCCTTGTCCCAGACGGTTCTACTTCTTATCTGATTTCTTTTGCGAACAGCCGGCGGAAAAATTTGCGGGAGCAGCTAAGAAATGCAGAATGAGTGAACGCAGAATCTTAAACATGTTTATTAAAGAAATACAATGTCTGTCGTGTAATAACTGCATGATACAGGAGGCTAAAATGAAAAAGAAGATTGGTATATTTCAGACAACGCTCTGCATATTGCTGGTTGCATCTCTTATGTTGACCGCATGCGGTACAAACCAGATACAGGAAATATCCTCGGAGTCCCCGCAAGAACCAGAGCCATCGATAGCGGAAGAAACTTTAACTACAACATCTAGCGAGGGTGCGGATATCTCATCAAAAAATACTACTTCTCCCGCATTCGAGGGGCCTACCACGGAGGAATATATCCGTCAAGTAGTGCAGGATAGCATTGCGCGGATCGAGCAATCTGGCATGAGTGAGTTTGATAAGGTAAAAGCAGCTTTCGATTACCTCATTGAAATTGGCGATTACCAGCGGCCGGTTGCGCTGGATATCTGGAGGATTCGCAGTTCCGGGGACACAATTCCATCATATGTGGAAACCCGTGGGCTAAACATGCTCCTGTTCGGCGTCGGAACCTGTGAAGATTATGCGGCCGCTCTGATTATGTTGTTGGAGGGTATGGGTATTGAAACACGGTATATGACCGGAGAGACCTATTCCCGTAACGGGGATTTGTATTACCATTCATGGACACAGGCAAAGGTAGACGGAGTCTGGTATCACCTGGACAGCGAACTTGAAGATGGTATATCCAATGGAACTGTGATCTACCGCTATTTCATGAAGGGTGACGATACCATGAGCGCGTCCCATTTTTGGGGTCAAAGGCTGATCGATTCTGGTCGTCTGGAAGATGGACAGATTGAAGAGGTCACACGTGATTACATTGGTGAAAACTGTCCGAGGGATTATCCCACACCGAACTCCGCGCAAATTGCGGTAACTCCCCGGCATGACAGGGACGCTCTCCGGGAGGAATTGCTGGAAGAACTGCGGGTATATGAAGATACTTATGGTAAATTGGAGTACATGGAGCTTAATATCCGGCCACCGGTCTTTGTGCATTATTGGTATGGCAGGGAAGATGAAATAGAGAGTAATCGCCGGGATTTTATCAGCAATTATCTGCATGAAAGGCTCTTGATACCACCGGAAAGCGCATAAATATCAGAGTTTGAATAATCGAACAGCGTGGTCCATAGTGCCCTTTTAAAAAGAAATACATTTCAGGTGGGTACTGTTAACCTGATGGATGTTATTGACAATAATTATTTTTGCTTTATATTTGTAGGTAGAAATAAGAAAAAACAATGATCAATGATTTTTGTCTTTACCATAGCATGAAACATGAGGAATGAATATGAAAAAACGCCTCAAGGTGATAGCCGCTTACACCGCTTTGACATTTGCCCTCTTTGGCTGTAACGGCGGCACAAATCCGGGAGCTCCATTACCGGAGCAATCGGATTTGGCGGGTACATCACAGGAGACATCCATACGTTCACCCGCTCCGATTCCCAGCGAGCCGGACTCGGAGGCGGCTATCGAAATGGAATCGAAAGCGGAAACCGGACAGAGCTATATTGATCAGGCAGTGCGGGAAACTGCCGCCAAGTTTGTAGAACCTGGTATGAGCGAATATGAACGCGCAAAAGCTGCCTTTGACTATATGATTGAGACAACCAATTTGACCGAGCCGGTAGGGCTGGATCTATGGCGTATCCGCGGGAACGGCGATGAACAGCCGTCCTATGTGGAAAGCCGCTCGTTAAGCGTTTTATTATACGGCATCGGCATGTGCGAAGATTACGCCGCCGCGTTTACCATGCTGTTGCGCGGCGCCGGTTTAGAGGCGGAATATGTGCCTGGTCTGACCTACTCCACAGAAGGCGCGCTGGTAGACCATGCGTGGGCCGTTGCTAAAATAGACGGGGTCTGGTATCACCTGGACTGCCAACTGGAGGACAACATCTCCCGCCACGGTGCTATCCGGTACCGTTACTTCATGAAAAGTGACGCCACTATGGCGGCCTCCCATCGTTGGGGGCAGAACCTGATTGACTCGCGCCTGCTGACAGCGGAGCAAAACGAAGAGATCGCCCGGGATTATATTCCCCCGGCTTGTCCGCAGGACTACCCCACTCCGTCCCGTCATACATTCACTGCGGTTTCAATGCCGGATGTGGAGGCAATCAAGGCAGAAATCGACGCGGAATTCCGCGAGTATGAGCTTGTCCACGGCCCCCTGGAACCGCTGGAGCTCAATATTATACCGCCTGTCTTTGCCTTGGATGGATACGGTCCGCCCGATTGAGTTAGGAGCGTAGAATTATGATGCGAAGATTCGTTTTGGGAATCATTTTAATGGCACCCTTGTTTCTGATGATAGGATGCGGGCAGGGAACGGCTGCGTCCGGTTTTACGCAGGCGGACTTTTACCTGAACATCGGCGGCGTCGAATATCGCTGCGTCGACAATATTGTAACCGTAATAGAGAAACTCGGCTCCGACTACGCCTATGCGGAAGGCCTATCCTGCGCATATGACAGTGTGGACAAGACCTTTTCCTATGAATTTGCGGAGTTTTACACCAACCCTCTGCCGGAGGGTGATCTGGTCAGTGAGATTTACACGGAGAATCCCGCGGTGTCCACTTCCAAGGGAATCTCTGTGGGAGCGGCCAAAGAGGATGTGCTGAAGGCTTACGGCGAGGACTGTGAGGACACGAGCAACCTGCTTATTTATCGTGTGCCCGGCGCCAACGGAGAGGCGGGCCGGGGCTCGCTCTGCTTTGAAATGGAAGGCAACGAAGTAATTGCCATTTTCGTCACCACCGAACCGATATAGGAGTAACAGGATGTTTGTATTGGAACAGATAAAAAAGTACGCTGGGACAGACCGGATCGCGCTTCAAAACCGGGGAGAATGCCTCAGCTTCGCCGGACTGGACGCGCGCTCGGAGGCGTTCGCCGCCTGGCTGCTGGAACGGTTCGGGGAAGACCGGGTGCCGGTGATCATCTATGGCCACAAGGAAACCGATTTTCTATCCTGTATTTACGGCGCCCTTAAAGCGGGGCGGGCCTATGTGCCGGTGGATTTCTCAACGCCTCCCGGTCGTGTCGGAGAGATTATAGCGGATATTGGTCCAAGCGTGATTGTGGATTTTTCCGGTGAAATCGGAGCCGACGCGGCCGTCCTGAATAAGGAGAGGTTGGAAGGAATCCTGCAAGAGGCGCCCGATACGGCAGTTCCGCAAGATGCCTGGGTAACGGGTGATGACGCCGCATACATTCTCTTTACCTCCGGCAGCACCGGCAGGCCAAAGGGAGTGCCCATCACGGGAAACAACCTGACCAATTTCTATAAAGGGCTTCTGCCATATATGGGGGAAGAGGATGGCGGCTTCATCCTCAACCAGGTATCCTACTCCTTCGACGTTTCGGGCTGCTCCCTGTATGCGGGCCTCAGCCGGGGGATGGCCCTCTTCACAATCGACAAGGAAATGACAGAAAACCTTGGAACCCTCTTTCAATGGTTAAAAAAATCCGGGTTGACCATGTGGGTATCAACGCCCTCCTTCGCGGAAATTTGCGTCCAGTCGGGATCGTTTAGCTCTGAATTGATGCCTTTCCTGCACAGCTTTCTCTTTTGCGGCGAGGTCCTGACCCACAAGCTCTGCGATCAGCTGGCCGAACGATTCCCCCGGGCGAGGGTGGTGAACACCTATGGTCCCACAGAGGCCACCGTTTTGGTGACTGCGGTTCAGATTACGGAGAAGATGCGCCGTGATTCCCTGCCTATTCCCATCGGCTGCCCTCTGGAGGAAGTGGATCTGCGCGTTGTGGACGACCAAGGCCGCATAGTGGCACAGGACGAAGAACGCGGCGAGCTTCTCATCCTCAGTGACAGCGTCGGCCCCGGTTACCATCAGCGCCCCGACTTAACAGCGGAGCGGTTCTTCGAGGATTCAGCCGCCGGGAAGCGGGGATACCGCACCGGAGATATTTGCTACCGCAAGGATGGTCTTTACTATTATCAGGGCAGAGCGGATAACCAGCTTAAGCTTAACGGTTTTCGTATCGAGCTAGAGGATGTCGAGAACAATCTGATGAAGCTTGAGAATATATCGCGGGCAGCGGTGGTTCCCGTATGGGAAAACGAACGGGTACAGTATCTGGCGGCCTTCCTGCTGTTGGAACAGGAGGACGGCCTGACGCCCCTGAAACGATCCATTCAAATCAAAAAGCAGGCGGCCGCCTGTATCCCCGCTTACATGATTCCCCGCAAGTTGATTGTGGTAGACAGCTTCCCGCTCAATACAAACGGGAAGATTGACAAAAAGGAATTGGCGGAGCGATTGCGGGGGGCGGGAACGTCATGACGCCTTTTTCCGGGCTTCTGTTTTTCTATGCCATGGGCATTCTCCTTCTGCCGGCAATTGTCCTCGGCCTGATGGGAAAACCACTCCGGCACTACGGGCTGATGTTTACCTTCGTCATGCTCATCTTTATCTTTTCGGAGAACGGACAACTCGTGAGCTTGACAGTCTTTTATCTTTGGGAGACGGTACTCTGCTATATGTATTTACGTGTCGGCAAGAAATCACGTATTACGCTCATTCTTGTGGTCACGCTGTCCTTGCTGCCGCTCGCTGCGGTAAAGCTCGGCGAGATTTTCGCAACCCTTCGCATGTTCCGGCTTCTCGGCGTCAGCTACATGACCTTTCGCGGCGTGCAGGTGCTCCTCGATATACACGATGGAAAGCTGAAAGAACTGCGACTGCCGGATTTAAGCTACTTTCTGCTCTTTTTTCCGTCGGTCGCCTCCGGCCCCATCGACCGCTACCAGCGATTTGCCACAGACCTTGAGCGAAAGCTAAGCCGGGACGAATATATGGAAATGCTCCGGAGAGGCGTTTGGAAGCTTCTGTTCGGCGCATTCTCCGCTATTGTCGCCAGCGGTACGATCCACAGTTTATGGCTGTCGCCCTTGCCGGACCACGGATTTTTGGCCACGTTATCCTACATGTACGGCTACACCTTTTACCTGTTCTTCAATTTTGCGGGATACAGCAGCATGGCCGTCGGAACCGCCTATATTCTCGGTATTTCTTTGCCGGAGAACTTCCGGATGCCCTTTCTCAGCGTAGATATGAAGGATTTCTGGTCCCGCTGGCACATCTCCCTTTCCGCCTGGCTGCGGGATTACCTGTATACCCGTTTCGTGCGCGGCTCGCTCAAGGCAAAGCGCTTCAAAAACCCGAGAACGGCATCCTATCTCGGTTATATCCTGAACATGACGGTCATGGGCATCTGGCATGGACTTACTCCGCCCTATATTCTTTACGGAGTCTATCACAGTCTGCTGATGTGCCTCAACGAGGCCCTTGACCTGCACTGGAAACCCTTCCGGAAAATGAAGCAAAAGGGCTGGACCCACGTGGCGGCGGTAATTGTGACCTTCCACCTGTTCAGCTTCGGGCTGTTGATCTTTTCCGGAAGACTATTCTCATAACCATACAGGAGGAACCCGATGGAACAACAAGTGATTGCGATTCTAAATGATATTGTCGGCGCGGAGGAAGGAGAACTGGAGGCGGATATGGATTTGTTTGAAGCGGGGTTGTTGGACTCCTTTGGCGTGGTACAGCTTTTTGTGGAGCTGGAGAAGAAATTCGGCGTTGTTCTGGCCGTCGAGGACATTTCCCGCGAAAACATCGCAACCCCGGCGCTGATCGCACAGCGAATTAAACAGGCGTTATGAAAAAACTATTGGTTTCCACAACCGTCCTGCTTGCTTGTATTGTAACCGCGTTTGCCGGTGTTACCTCCGCGATTACCGGAACCATGCCCCCTTATCGGGACGTCATCGGGAACGACAACTATACCGAAAAGATTACCGGCCTGTATCTGGTGGCGCAATCGGCGGCGCGGGACGACTTGATCATCTACGGCTCCAGCGAATTGCGCACGCTGGATATCTCTACCCACCCTGCTAATTTCTTTGCCGGGAAGCGCGGCGGCTTTCAGGTCAATCTGGTGGGGCGCGGTTCCTGTCAGTCCCTGATCCACGCCATTTCCATTGCCGCCTCGGGGGACGCCCTCACCGGCAAAAAGGTGGCGCTGATCACCTCCCCCCAGTCCTATATGGAGGAAGACATAGCTCCCGACCTCTTTATGGCGAACTTTTCCGAACAGCAGTATTTGGAGCTGCTTGAGGCGGAGGACATTTCGCAGGAGGTAAAGCAGTATATGTCTACCCGCGTCTCTACGCTTTTCGGCCGCTATGAGGCAGCGCCGGACTCCGCAGGAACAGACACCGCAATCCGATATCTGGCAGAGCATGGGGCAAAACCCACAGTTGCAACCGCCACGCGGAATACGGTTCTTTCCCCCTACTATGCCTTCAGCCGGCGCTTGTACAGTCTGAAAGACATGGTGACGGCCCGCGCCTTGTTGGAGGCGGCGGGGGAATCTCCCGCTGCCGTACAGTCCGGTGATATCGATTGGGCGGCGGAGGAGCGGACCGCGTTGACAGAGGCGGAGCGGATGACGGACAACAACGATTTTGGTATGCTGAACGACTACTACACCACCTACATTGGCAGCAGGCTCTCCCGGCAGGAGAACAGGGATCAAAATCTCAGTTATTCGGTTTCAGAGGAATACGGAGATTTACGGGTTTTGTTTGAAATCTGTCGACAAAAAGGGATCGAGCCGTTATTTATCCATGTCCCCCTGCACGGCGAATGGAGCGATTATACCGGCTTTACCGCCGGCCGCCGCGAGAAATACTACGAAAATGTAAGGCAAATTGCCGGGGAATATGATATCAAGCTATTGGACCTGACCGGATATGAATACGAAGAATACTTTCTCTGTGATGTAATGCATTTGGGATGGAAAGGGTGGCTGGAAGTTGATCGGGCGCTTATCGACTACTATTATGGCAGTTAAGGAATTTGTATTTGGCCATACCGCTTTGCGTTGTCTCTGTTATCTTGCGGTCATATTTTCTTTGCTGCTCTTTTGGCTTTATTCCGGTGAAACGGAGATATCCTTTGTATACAGCAACTTCTGATATACTTCTGTGAAAAGGAAAGTGACAATGAAACGATTATTGCCTGTTACAAAAAAGGGAACCGCCGCGCTACTGATTGCGGTCGTTCTTATGTTTTCATCGTCCGGCTGCCAAACCGGTGATAGTGATGTCACAGATACAGGCGAATCAGCGAACATCAGTGAGTCAATGAATACAACCGAGCCTGTGAGCAATGCTCAGAGCTCAACAGCCGCCTTCGCCATAGATGATGAACCGGAACCTGATAATGACTGGGAGTTTGACGCCCCGGAGAATCACGGTATGGACAGCGAGCTTCTTGAGCAGCTTCATAGCGCGGTGGATGGAACAGAGATTTACTCTGTGGTGACTGCGAAAGACGGATATATCATAGACGAATATTACAAGGAAGGCTACGATGAAAACAGCGTGTTCACCTTGCAGTCCTGCTCCAAAACATTTACAGGGGCGCTGATCGGCATTGCAATTGATCAGGGCCTGATTAGCGGAGTGGACGCAAAGCTGTCGGAATTTTTGCCGCAGCTTGCCGGTTCGGATGATGCGTATAAGCAGGAAATTACAATCGGGCATCTGCTCACGCACACATCGGGAATCGAATGGTACGAGTGGGGCGGCAACTCATCATCGTGGCGCCCATTCCAGGAATCAGAAAATTGGGTTGACTATATCCTGAGCCAGCGGATAGTCACAGAGCCAGGCACTGCCTTCAACTACACCACTGGAGGTTCCCACCTGCTCGCCGCGGCCTTACAGGAGACCGCCGGGAAAACCGCGTATGAGTTTGGCTTGGAACACCTGTTTCAGCCGATGGGGATGGACAGCGTGGGGTGGCGCGACGACCCCCAAGGCGTTACGGACGGCGGAAACGGTATTGCCATGAGCGCTCGGGACGCGGCAAAATTTGGGCAGCTTTATCTGGATGGCGGCAGATGGCGGGGACGGCAAATGATACCCGAGGCGTGGGTAGAGGAGTCTGTACAAACGCAGTATTCGCGAGTGGGCAACTCCGGTTCATATGGATACCAATGGTGGCTAAGGCCGTTTGGCGCAGGTAATTACGACACATATTACGCCATGGGCTTCGGTGGGCAATTTGTTTTCGTGGTCCCTGAGTTGGATTTGGTCACTGTTATAACCAGCCGCTTCCGACAAGACACCTATGCCCCTTGGCCCTATTTCACAGACTATGTCCTTGCGGCGTGTAATAAACAGCAGGATTGAAACAGCGTGCTCTCGTAAAGATATTGTTTCTGTTAACAGAAACGACCGGGCAGAGTATGATAAAAGCATTTTTGCGCATTTTGCGTGAGGTGCTTTTATTTTGCAAAAAAACTGCACAGCTCGGAAAACCTATTCATGTGACCCTCCTTGAATTCATTTACACCGTTTGCCGATACGTAAATTCAAGTATACGGAGGATAGCATAAGTATTACTTATCAAAACCATTCGGAATTGAAATTGCTGATAATTGCAAAGCTGAGTAAAATTAGAATATGAAAAATATAAAGGGGGGCGGATAATGCAAAAGAATCTAATTGCGTATTAATCGCGGCGGTAGCGTGGCTCATGCCGTCAGAGAAATAGAGACTTGGATAAAACAGCATTCGGAATGAGGAGGATTTTCTATTATGAAAAATTTAGGCTTTGGTTGTATGCGTCTGCCCATGGAACCCGGAGCAAACTGGATGAACGGCAACGTGGATTTAGAGCAGTTTTCCCGCATGGTGGATACCTTTTTAGACAATGGATTCACATACTTTGATACCGCTCATGGTTACATCGGAGGTAAGAGCGAGACAGCTATTCGGGAATGCCTTGTTCAGCGCTACCCGCGAGACAGATACATTCTTGCGAATAAGCTAACGGAAAACTTCTTTCAGAAAGAAGCGGATATTCTCCCCGTATTTTCCGATCAGCTCGAAAAGACGGGTGTGGAGTATTTTGACTACTACCTGATGCACGCCATGACAAGCGGACATTATAAAAAATTCGCGCGCTGCAACGCATTTAAAATCGCAAAGAAATTGAAATCGGAAGGAAAAATCAAACATATTGGAATCTCGTTCCATGATAAAGCCGCCGTACTTAATACAATCCTTTCCGAGCATCCTGAGATTGAAGTTGTACAGATACAGTTTAATTATGTGGATTACGACGACCCCGGTATAGAGAGCGGCGCGGTATATGAGGTTTGCCGCAAATTTGATAAGCCTGTCATTGTGATGGAACCACTCAAGGGAGGCGCACTTGCCAATCCGCCGGAGGACGCAAAGAAGATTTTTGACGCTCTGCGCGGCGGCAGTTATGCCAGTTATGCTAATCGGTATGCCGCGAGCTTTGAGGGCGTAATGATGGTGCTTTCAGGGATGAGTGCCTATGAACAGTTAGAAGATAATGTGAGCTATATGAAGGACTTTACGCCGCTGACCCGGGTCGAGCTTGATGCGGTCGCCAAGGTACGTGACATATTCAAAAAGCAGGAAATCATCCCGTGTACCGCTTGCCGCTACTGTATAGACGGCTGCCCGAAGCAAATAGCGATTCCCGATCTGCTCTCCTGTATGAATTCAAAGAAGTTACATAAGGACTGGAACAGCGATTTCTATTACATGGTGCATACCACAAATGGAGGGAAAGCGTCCAATTGCATCCAATGTGGGAAGTGTGAACAGTCCTGTCCGCAGCATCTGGGGATCAGCAATTTGCTGAAGGATGTGGTTTCGGTATTTGAACGAGGATAAGCAGGGACTGGATACCCAGTTATAAACGGGTATTGTCCAGACGAAGATAAGCTTACAGGCTCGTCGTCCTATTTATTGGCGCCTTGTAGCGCAGCGGACACCCACATGGTGAAATTAAATGTGAATGGTCTAGAGTCTATCCGATAATTCAAGAAGCTCGTCATTTCAGCCAAATCATGATGCAGGCAAGGTAAACGAAAGCTTGAAACATCGCAGACAGCTTATCGTATCTTGTTGCGATGCGGCGGAAA
>Ga0153945_1000176_pt1 | contig 19739 bp, 26 predicted proteins | sample TSNJ029MetaG_FD_104720 | JGI IMG/M metagenome (GOLD analysis project Ga0153945, IMG submission 104720) | Attine ant fungus gardens microbial communities from New Jersey, USA - TSNJ029 MetaG | ecosystem: Host-associated > Fungi > Mycelium > Unclassified | place: USA: New Jersey, Wharton State...
CAACCGAAACTCCAAATCGCAAAACTGGGTGTGGTCGAATGTACCATATCGCTCAATCTCTGTATGGTCGCTCCCTATGCCTTTACTTTTCCAAATAGGGGTGCGACCTTCTCGAAAAAACCATTGAAATTCAACCGGATTACCTCAAAAGCTAATAAGTACATGTCCTGGACATCGGAGCAGAAGATTTCGTTTGCCAGATCCTCATCCAAAATTTTTGCTTTTACTTCCCCGGAGTCATCCTCGATCTCTACAGATATGTTTCTATCAGATATCAGCAGCCGCTTTAACAGCTTCTCGACCTTGTCTCCTGATATCCCGGAAAAGGCACCGGAAATATTTGGTGCCGCCTTTTCCAGATCGATGTCCATAATTCCTGTATCATCACCAATCAAGGGAATAAGGGCAGCAATTAAGGGAGTGGCTAAAGATGCCAACTCCCCGGAAATGTTCGCCGCCTTAAAAGCTCCAAACGGTTTGATATAGAAATCAGTTCCTCCTACTGTAACCGTTTTTGTTGTAGTTTGTTTCAATGCCATATTCTACCCTCCATTAATTAAACTCAAAAGAACCTTCCGCAACCGCCAACTCCCATTCCCTGTTTGCCGCTGCCTTTGCATAACCGACAGACGGCTTCTTTACCACCCACGCATTACTACCAGTAAATTTATCTTTTCCAAGCAGGTCTTTGACATTGACAGTGAAAAAGGCATCATACCCAGCCTTTAGTTTTTCGTATTGCGTGTCCAGGAATTTGTTTGTCGGTGAATTTTGTAAAACAGAAAGTTTAACATTGTACACATTTGAGGGGTCTACACTTACCATCACTTCCCCTGACACACCCACAACATGTGTGTTCCCATCTCCTACCTGTTCGATCGTTATGAAGCTATCCTCAGCAAAACCACTCGCAATATGGCTCCCAAGTGACATCGTTACCATTTTCGGATTATATACGCCTGGTTTCATATTATCTCACCTCCTAATAGGTTAACTGCCCGGTTATTTTTGTTACCTGAATCGCACCGGCGATCCGTGCGGAGAACTTGCAATCAGGCAGGATTCTGCTGGCCTTCTGAGTATCAGAGATATCCATTGCATTTGGTACCGTTGTTTTGTATCCGGGGACCTCATTACCGTCACTATCATACTCCGTTTCGGCGATCCCACCGGCTCTTTGCCCATCCTTCAATGATTCCTCCATCTTTCCCTGCACCGCTGTGATTCCGGCATTGGTATAGGCCAGTTTGGGATTTGCGATTTTCAGACTAAATACCTTCAGTTGCATATCATTCCGAAGCCAGTCCCTGAACCGGATAACATCGATCCATTCATTTGCAAGCACCTTCCCGCCATGCGCACTTGTGATATTCTTTCCTGCGTATGTCGTAAAGTAAGTCACCTGCTTACTATCCAGCGACTTTTTCTGTGTGGCATTCAGCCTGCCTGGGCTGATTGAATTAAGCTGCTTCTCCGCCCATGTCTCACTTCCCGGCTCATACCCGAAGCATTTTGCCATCAATGCCAGGGCTGCATAGCTGTTTTCCCTTGGCTGCTCATCTACGTCGGGCACATTGCCGGCATAGAGTGCAAAACTCCGATAGTATAAATTGGATACAGCCAAAGTATCGTAGTCCATGACCGTGTATCCAAATAATTTATTGTTCGTTTCAGCCCACTTCTGTACATTTTCAACATCCTCCGGAACCGCCTGGAACTCGGCATCAAGAGTGATACCATACCACCCGTCATAGTCTGCAGACCGGTTCAAGGTATCATTAATATTCTCATACTGTCCTTCCTGCCGTGCCCTGGGGGCAATAAATAATTCAGCCGGCGACGGATTCTGATTAAATGCTACCGCAGACGCTATATAGGTTTCATGCTCTTCCGTAAAGCCAAACTCAAGCAAATCTTTTGCCGCAGTAATTATAATCACAGCAGGTAATGTCTCTGTCACTACACCGCCGGGCTGACTGGATATGTGCAGGATTCCACTGAAACTCTCTGCACTGGAAGCTGGTGAAGCGATTGAGATATCAATGCTTACGATATCATCCAGACTATTTCTAACGCTCATGTTTTTTCCTCCTCAATTTCTACAATTTCAATTACATAATCCTCCTGATTCCGATACATTGGGTTTCCGCCGCTATAATTTTCGCCATCAGCTCCTAATCCATATCGGCCGGATGCATCCTCCATGTAAGATACAGTAAATTCTGCATAAGCCCGGTACCGGTAGGAATTTTCATGATACAGTTCTGTCAGGTCCCTCACCGGGGGAAGCAACTGGATTGCTATATTATTCCGTCCAGCTGCTTCAAGCATGGCATCCGATTCAAGGAACTTGACAAACTCCAATAAGTCATCCTCTGCAGTGTTTTCATAATTATCACCTGTGACCCGTCTGCCTTTTGTATAGAGGTTTACTTCCAGGTTTGTTGTACAGGGATAATACTTCCCTTCGTCACTTTCGATGGAATGAAGATTCTTGGTGATGTTTCTGGCCTTCAGCGTAACATAGGGAAACTGGGGCTTGGTCATGGACTGCTCTACCCATATAACCTCCGCATCCGTAAAAAAATGCTTCACAGTCTCATACAGGATCTTCTTAACCTGTTTCTGATTCAGCTTCCTCCCCTCCTTTTGGCAAACGAATTTCCGTGAACGTTGCAGTGTAATGCCTGAGCGGTGTATTGTCACTCAACCGTGATGATTTACATTCAAACCATAACCCATCAAAGAAGACCCTGTCAGCACGTTGCTGTTTATCAGGGTCTCTTACTAAAACAGGCTTATCGCAAAATGCTTTGATTCGCTTTACGCTCTCCTGACCGTCCGGAGTAGTAATTACATCATCGGACATAGTCTGGATATCCATTTGTAAAGTAATATCCTCAAAATCATAACCAACATACCCGTCAACATTTTTGGGGGCCGAATAACGTCTTACTTTGTATGACTTCCTGAAAAAATTCATGCTCATGTCCCCCTCGGTTTGATCTTATAGCCTACTGACTGTAGCATCCGGCCAGTGTCAATCAATGGTTTAACAGAACCTTTTTTCTTTGTCGTGAGTTTTTTCTTTATCGTGGATGCTGCATTTGGCTCAAAGGAACCTTCACTAATCTCCATCTGTATTAAATCCTTCTGGAAAATACCGATTTCTTTGAGCACCTGTTCAGCCGGTATCCCACTTAATATCTGCTGTTTTTTCTCGGCAAGCATTTGATTGATTTCATCCCTATTATTTTCTACACTTTGTTTCAGAAAAGGCCGAGCCGGAATATGATCGGTTCCGAATTCATTCCAGGCTGCTATATCACACAGATCCGTTCCATCATCATCTACATTATCCCCACGGTGGAATCCGATCTGCGCCTCCAGCTTTGCCAGCTCCTGGAGTTCTTTCATGAACCGTTTCCCTTCCGGTGTTAATGTATCACTGATAGTTACCGACATACAAATCCCTCCCCCGCACTGACTATCGGTATAATCACCTGACGTTTCAGGGTAAGAAATTCAAGACCGTATACAGTCAGAGCATATTCTGCATCCGGCTGTAGGTTGGTCTGCTGATTGGTACTGAAACTAATAGAGGACTCACCTTCTGAGAATGAATTCACTCTAAGGGAGTCCGCTATCGTTCCATTTCCGGTGTCACCGTAACCAGCCATTTTCAGTTTATGTGCAGTCAGATATGCAAGGGCACGTTCGTAAATTTTTCCAAACCGTTTCTTGCTGATCTGAACAGAGTACAATTCCATGTGCTTGGCAACATCTTCATCTTGTATATCCTCAAATTCTTTTGCTACCAATCGGAAAATCTCAAATGCGGTCATGGTATCACCCCTTTACTTTTTCAGTGCCGCCTTTACCTTTTTCAGGATGTCTGCCTGGTCCTTACAGTCTGCCGGATTGATCCCGAATTCTTCAGCCAACTGTGCCAAGTCTGCTTCACCGATATTGTCCAGAGACGCTAACCGTTGCTGCCGGATTTCCTCCGCCTCTGCCGCTGCCTTTGCTTCTGCTGCGGCTTGTTCTGCTGCCAGTTCCTCTGCTGTCTTTTCCGGTTCGGTAGGCTCTCCTTTTACACTCACGAAGTTATTCTTCCTGTAAAATTCCAGAATCGGGTTACGCTCATACTCCTGGGGAATCACTCCCGTTTCCCCAGGCAGTATGGATACAGTACCAAAGCCAATGATTTTATTTGTTTTATTTGTTACTTTCATAGTCTGTCTCCTCCTTATACTCCAATCGCAATCAACGCTGACAACGGGTAATACAGAATAATACCTGCACACCGGGATTCACAGGGAACCTTGATTTCCAGATTCTCAGGCTGCAACGGATACTGGTAAAAATCCATCGGGATCTCCAGACTGAACTTATCCGGATCGTTCGTAAAGAGCAGGGCAACGCTGGCTCCAAGCGGATTCGTTTCTGCATTCGTTCCTTTCAGTTCCGGAGCAGAAATAATATCCTTCAGGTACGGAGCATTATCCAGCAGGAACTTCTTAACCGTGAAGCCGGTATTCGGAATCTGGCGCGTGGAAATATCAATATATACATCAGCTGGTAATGCAAGAGTATCCGCCCGCTCAACATCCATGGTGATGTCGGACTGGTATCCAAACATGCCGTTGATATCATCGAGGATCTGATTAGGTGTTTTGTATCTGAATTCGGTACGTGGTACACCATCAACCATAACCGTACTCAGGGTGTAATACGGAATGTTATTGCCTGTAGACAAAATCCCCATCAGCTTGTGCTCATCATTTCCCCGCCATGCGATGGTATTCATGGACCGCTCAATCTGATATTTTGCTGACTCGGCCTTCCTGGTATCCAGGCTCTTACCCGCCAGGCGGGATGCCCTCATGTCCTGAATGGAATATCCATAGCTGTCACCGATTGATTTTATGTAAGCCGTTGTCGGCTCACCCTTCACGTCGGCGCGAGGCAGATCAGTAGCATAATTGCTGATGATGGCTGCCATACCCGTTTTCTCGTAGCTGTAATAGGTTGTTGTTTCCGCACCTTCCGGTACCTCATGAGTAATCGGAAAGGTATTCAGGGCGGTAAATTCCGGATAAATCTTATCGTAGGATTTCGCCTTGATGTAATCAAGCTCACGTGCAAAAAACATACTGGCGTCCTCTGCACCATCAAAACGCAACTGGCTATTCCCAGCCAGGGCCGGGGTAATGTTGGAGGCCCTCAATGCCTCGTAGTCTGCGGAATCATAGGCCATAGACGGTTTTACCGGATTATATCTCTTTTTCCTTTTCATCTCTTATCTCCTCCTTTAGTTCACTTCATTAGGAAGTAGTATTGGAGCAATTCCATTATCCACTTCACCAATGAATTTACCTTTGATTTCAATAGCGTTGGCCCCGGAAGCATTCGTAAAACATCCTGCTTCAGAACCGCTTGTAATCAAATAGAGCTTTGCATTATAAGCCGGTTCAATCCCTGCCGCTACCTGTACCCATACCTTTCCGGTTCGCACAACGCCTACTGTGGTATTCTTACGGATAACAACTTTTCCGGTCATATCATGCTCAACCGTCACACCATAGATCGTTACCCCTTCAAATTCGTTTGCGGTCGATGCCGCAACCGGAAGCTTTACGGTATGCCCTTTAGTCGTTCCATGGACCACACCAACACCAAACCCAAGCTTTCCATCCTCTTCCTCATTCATCCGGGTATTGACCTCATGATAAGAAATATCATACAATCCGCCCGGTACTCCTTTCGGAGTGCTAAATCCATACGTTGTCTGTGCTGCCATTACTGCGTACCTCCTTCTCTTCTTTCAATCATTGCTTTCCGCGCCTTTTCTGCGGAACTAACAACACCCTGGCCACTATCTGCCCGGCGGGTACCGTTGCCATTAGTCATTTGCGCTCTCTGGTAATTGACATCCTTACGTCGGCCTACCTGCTCCACTGCCATGTCATAGGCCGCGTTGATATAAGCTTTTCCTTTGCCATCCAGACGCATCTGCGGTAGGACCTTCTTGATAATTGCTTTCTTTGCATCCAGAACAGACTTGCTTTCTAATCCATCCATGTTGAGCTTATCGCCCACCCGGCAGATAGCCAGCCGCTGGCGGATCATTCTGTCAGCGGAATCTGCATTAAGCGAAGAAGATTCATCATCAGAACCGTCTCCGTTTTCTTTGTCTTCTTCATCTGCATCTGCATTTTCCTCATCCTCATCCGCATTTTCCACCTCGCCGGTGTTCTCTTCTTCCTCATCGGCATTTTCTTCATCAGAATCAGTGGCGGCAGTTACATCCGCTTCCGCCTGCAACTGCTCAATGACATTCAGCAATGAATCAATGTCCTCGTCCTGCCGGGCAATCACTTCCAGGGCACCTTCCAGATCATCAGGCTCCCCTTCCGAATCCCTCCGGTCTTTGTTTTCCTGTACCTGTGCCAGGGCTTCCTCAGCGTCGAAGACCGTTTCCTCTTCATCTTCCGTGACAGAGTCCTGGGCTTTTGCGATTACGTATGCAGCAATGGCCGCCTCCAGCTCTTCTGGTGTTAATTCCACACTGTCATTCCGTCTCTTGCTGCTGGTTCCGTTTTTCTTGGCGTCGGTTCGTCTTCCATTTGACTTGCCAGCATTTCTGGTTACTTTTTTCCTCATTTCGGCTTTTCCTCCTTTTAATGTAGTTCCACTGGAACTGTCTATATTTAACCGGGCCTGTTCGCCTGCTCGCGCAGAATCGACCAGGGCCAAATGGTTAATCCTGATATTGGTCTGAAGCGCATCATAAGACTCCCCGTTCCATTCTCCTGGCTCTTCTATGAGATCCAGGTTGTAGCCAAGGGAAAGCTCCTTCAGACCAGATTCCTTCATAGAGTCGGTATCATGGATAATAATCTCAGCACGCACATCCTCGCCGTCCTGATAACCGGCGGACATGATAGTTCCGATCTGTTCTTCTTCCACGTTGTTTTTGTCTACAATACCGGCTTCATGGGTTATAATAATAGGCTTCCCTTTGTATGTCTTTAAGCTGTTTTCATCAAAGACATGTTCAGGAAGCCTTAGCTCTCTCCGGATGCTACCGTCCGGATTCATATATTCAAAAATTCCTACTGAGGTTAAGATCGGGTGATCAACGAAATAACCTTCATCTGTAAAATAGGTACTGTCAAGCCTGATACTGTCAAGCCGCTGTACCCTTCTTAACACTTTCAACTTCATCCCTCCTAGACTTACAACAGTAATCTTCTGCTAAAACCTCATAAAGTTTTTCGTCATAATATTTACCGTCTATTAATTTAATGTTTTTCTTTTGGGTTCCAACAATTCTTCCCCCATACCTTGAAACCATCTTATCGTACGTGCTTTCGATGGGGTTCCCTATCACTACCACAAAATTGAGCTTCCTGAAATGAAACTTTTCAAAGATATCTCTTATTGCTTTCCCTGCATCTAAGCCAAAGACAGCTGCGTTATCTGAAAAATTGATGATATTTAATCCATCCACAAAATCATTTCCCCGGTCTATATGGTAACTAATGTAACCAATTACCTTGCCGGAAGAATCCAATGACACAAACTGGTGATAACTCCATGTCGATTCTGCAATCTCCGATTCTTCATAATAATTCCCACAAGCCCAGTATTTATATTTTTCATCGAACCAGGTATTGCGGAACTTTTCCTGTAATTCCCCTTTGTGTTTTATAGCCAGGTCAAGCATAAATAATCCCTCCATCCAAATTATGTTGTGTTATTTCTCCTTAATCGGAACACTGATGCTATTCCGTTTGAACACTGGCCGTGCAAAACACCGACACTGATAATCTTCACCCGGATGACAGTATCTGCCCGGGGCAACTTCCTGTGGGGTGTCCCATCTGCATTCCTTTTTGTGCAGGTCTTTGTGAGTTTGCCTTGACCGCCCATCGTTAACACACCACCAGATATATTCTTCAACACCGGCATCCTGCTGTTGTGCCTTTGTAATCTGAGCATTCAGTTTTGCAATCTGATCCCGGGCAATCAGCCGGGAATGTCTTTTACTTACTCCGTACTCTTCCTGGAGCTGTTTCATCAATGATGTGGTCGTAGTTCCCTTCTGATAACAGTCAAGGACAATTTCTTTCATTTTCCCAAGAGTATCGTGGGGAATGGTCGTAATCAGATCAACATTCTCGCCTACCCAATCCCCCAGCGCTTTTTTGAAGAAATCGCCCATGTAGTAATCTTCGGTAATGTCAATTCCAAGAGTTGCCCTGATGGTATTCTTCCATTCCTTCACGGACAGTTTGCCGTTCAGGTTCGCAATATCCTCTATAATCTTCCTAAGGCCGTAGCTCTTTTCCTTCTCCAAAATCAGAAGTTCCATTCGTTCAAAGATTCGGTGAACGATTGAAGTAAGACTGGTCATAGCATCAAAATGAGTATCCAAAGCATCGGCTCTATGCATTTCTTCCATGTACGCCTGCTTTATAGATGGCAGCTCTTCCTGCATCACTTCCCGGATGATCTTCATATAGGCATTGACAGCACGGATGTATTCTCGCTCCGGGCTTACCGGCACCCTTGGCATACGCTTGGAATACAGTTTATCATGACCTCGGAACTTCTTTTCCGTTTGCTGTCCGACATATTGCTTCATCAACTGCTCACTCACTTGGATCACCTCTGATTTCCTTCAGTAACATGGTTATTGATTCCCTGAACGGAGGAAACAACTCCTTTTCCATCAGCTCATTGATTGGTATCCAACTTGCAGATATCATTTCCTCTCCGTCAGGTTCCATTTCCCCCGTGAAGTCGGTACACAGATATATCTTGGAATCTCTGTGTTTCCCCGAGGTTGCTTTGTTTACGCCAATAGGTATTAAGTTATGGGGATGGATATGAAACTCCTCTAAAGCCTCCCTTTCTGCTGCCTGCTCCGGTGTTTCTCCGTCCTCTATCCTACCGCCGGGTCCACATAAGCCGGAACCGTCGGAACGCTCACCAGCCAGTACCTTCCCGTCTCGGCAGACAATTATGGCTGCTGCGGTAACCTCACTGCCGTCTGTGTTCACCTCCTCAACATCCGAGGCTCCTGGCTCTTTGTTAAGATTGATTCCCTCAATATCCATCAGATCATCCGGAATATCAAATTCATCCTCTTCCGTGACCAGTTCTTGTATATCATAAGTGTCTCCCTTCGCCAGAGCCTGCCGCACTTCGGAAGGATCTATCGCCTGCATGTCAACATAGGCTTGCGCCGTCTGGGCCTTGATCTGCTCCGTGGTGGCTTTCGTCTGTTCAACGGTAGCCTGTTCCGTCTCACTCATACTCCAGAGTGGTGCAAACTTCATTTTGTACTTGGGTATCTTTTCGATCTGGCCTCTTTCTTTCCCCTCTTTTAAGATCAGGTCAATCACGGTGCGGCCATTCGATTTCATGTTCATCTTCTGGATTCTTTCAAGCAAGTTATAGAAATTCTCCAGATCAGCGTCACCAGTGCTATTCTCTCCGGCAGGACTTCTCCCATACAAAATCGTCTGCGGGATATCCGTCACCGCAGACAGCATATTACAGGTGGAATCAAGGATATCTTTCACACCGGCCATCGGCAAGGTTTTGAAATCATAATCCTCACCCTCGGAATCAATCGCCAAAGAATTTAAGATTCCCCGGGCCATATCAATGACTTGCATCCTTCGTATAGCTTGATCCTCACCATCTTCAGTCGCCAAAAGATTTGCCAGACCTTTCATTTTGTAAATAGCCTGCACACTTCTTTCTAATAGCTTTACACCATCACTGTGTGCTGTGATAGTTTCCCGAAGTGCCCGTTTGATTTTTACATATTCCGGAATCCCCCAATACCGGTATAAAGCATTGGTCGTATGCTCCGGCAGCCTTCCATTCCGAAATACAAGGCACCGGGTATAATGTACTGTAAAGTATCCGTACAGACTGAATACCGCGTAATGCTCCGGTTGATCAAGTGGCCTCTCCCTGTGCTTTTCCATGACCTCATGAGCATTATATGTATACAAAGAGGTATAATCCGGCTGCACGATGGAACGCTCAAAGACCCGCAATTCATCAATGGACCGGACATTATTCCAATCCAGTGGCTCCTCTAATCCTCTGCCATCGTCCACGAGCATAACAATAATGGAGCCTCCGTATAGCCTCGCCCACTTTTCAGCAGTTGCGAATCTATCCTCCAGCTCCAATTCATCCATCTTATCTTCTACATATTCAGTTATAGCCTCATCACCATAATCAATATCAAATCCATGCTTAATTGATTCTTCAGCCGGCCGATCTATGATCTTGGTAAAAAGTCCATTCCCCTCATAGAGGCGGGTAAGCTCCATATCATTGGCAAACTCTTCCGGCTTATAATCGTATGCCTCGCTGTTATCCTGGCTGGTCCCGTACTTATTAAGCATGTTCGTATATCCATCTTCTCTATAAGTCCCCTGCCCTTCCAGTATGGCTTTTCCACGACTCTTTATCCGATACGCTATTAGCCTTTTTCTATCACTCAATTCTCTCACCTCCTTACAACAAACTGGATATATCAAATATTTTTGGTTCGTACAAGCTCAGTGCAAGCCCATCCGCTCGATCCGGGCTGTCCAAATTACGCTTTTTCATATCGTCTTTACTTTCTAACATTATCTTCCCCCGGGATGACATATGGTATTTCCTGCTCGACAGCTGTGCCACAGTCTCATTGTCGTCCTCCAGACACAGAATGCCAGCGGTCATTAACTCCCTTATTATGGCCCACAGGTAAGTAGACATATTCTCATAATTCTTTGCTTCATCCTGATCCGGTACCTTCTCCGCTGCGTTGACCGGCACGATGACCATCCGGGAAAGTTCTTTTCTCATCTCTCCACGTTTCAGCTCGTTCAGCCGATCAGTCACACCACCGCCCAGGCCGCAATCATCAATGTTGATGTATATCGGTCCCTGGTATTTCGGGTACTCTTTAATAATCCGGTAATAATGTTTGATTACGTGACCGGCGGTTTCCATGAGGCCATGCCCACGGTAATTCTCAACCATTCGGCAGTTGAAGTCAGCATTTTCATACATGACCGTTTCATCGCCCCCATAACGAGCCACATCCACCCCTAAGGCGATCCTTTTGCCAAGTACGTTTTTCTCGGTCCGTACTGCCTGCTCAATCAGGTCAAGCATGATGAATACATCATCTTCCTGCTTCGGAAACAGTCCACGGACACGAACACGGACCACGTTGGAATCATAGCCATATTTCTTTATCAGGGTTCGGATACTCTCCTTGTTGGTCCGCACGCTGTCCTCTGATGACACCGTATGACAGCTATATAGGCCACGGTCCTTATTATGACTATCATAGAACGTGCCGCTGGTCTTTGTCGGGTTTCCGCAAAGTAACAGCTTATTGTTTTCACCAGACAACGTACCCAGAATGGCCTCCATAATCGGTTCTGCGACACCGGAAGCCTCATCTACGATGAAAAGCATGTTATCCTCGTGAAAACCCTGCATGTTCTCTGGTTTGGTTGCCGTACGGGCCACAGCAAACCACCGTTTCTCTTTCCCCCGCATGTAGATGTATGTCTTTGTCCATTTCAGGACCTCCCGGAGTAACGGCGACTTTTCCTGCCACTTGGAAACTTCTGACCACAGAACGTCATGCAGCTGCTGCTTGGTTGGAGCCGTTGCAACCACACGTGGATAAGGAAAGCAGGAAAGAAACCATAACAGGGCAACCGCCTCAATACCGGTCTTTCCTACACCCTGGCCAGACTTGATGCTAACCTTGGGGTTATTGGCCAGATCCATAAGGGCCGCCTGTTGCCATTCGTCCGGTTCGAATTGCAGTACCTCCCGGGCGAACAAAACCGGATCCTTACGATATAACGGTGTCCGTTTTTTAAAGAAGGCCCTGCGCTCAGCAGACTTGTTTGGTTTGCTGTTGCGACGTCGCAACAAAAGGGAACTCTTTCTCAATCGTCATCCTCCCCCTCGTCTACTCCGGTAACTGCAGCAATCCAGTCATCGACCGCATCTCCCCCTTCTCCATATGAATCGACCTCCTGACGCCGCCGTTCAAGATCAACCTCCATAAGTTCAAGCCGCAACAATCGCTCATCATCCGGATCTGTCATTTCCCTGTACTGCTTTAACATGGAGGCAAGCGTCTGCATTGCCCGGGATTGCGCCTGTAAGTAACTGGTCTGCTTATCATGCGCAAATAAGAACTCATACTCCAACTCAGAAGACTTATTCTTTCCACTCCTGCCACTGGTAGCGGTCTTGACTTTCTTCAACTCCTTCGTGATGTCGTCCCGGTCCTTGACATACATGATCTGCTGGGACCGTACAAGTGCAGTTTGCTGGATCAGGATATTCTCATAAAGTATATCTGCCTGGTTCATACCACGGACTGTCTCCATAATTTCATTAGTCTCTTCTGGCAGCCATTTGGAGTAGAAGCCGTGCTTCTCGGCATTCTTATTTTTCGGCGGGCCGGTACCGCCATGACCGGCTGCGTTCCGGTTGCCGGGCTGGCCGCCTTTTTGTGTGCACACCTTTTCTGATTTTGTGTGCACACCTTTTTGGGGATCCTTTGACCACCTGTATCTAGTCTTCCAAGACTTGACGGTGTTGAGCGTGACACCGTACTTCTCGGCAATCTCCTTATATTTCATGCCTTTTCGATAGTCCTCATAGGCTAATTCATAGTTCGGTGCTCTTGCATCACTCAATACCACCACCTCTCATTCGTTTCGTTTTGTATTTATCTTAATTACTTAAATCAGGATTACCCTAAAAAAAGAAATAAAAAAAGACGCTTGCAAAACAAACGCCTTCATCAAACTATTATATTTTAAGATTTCTCATCAATTAATGAATCCTTGATGATAGAATCTTTAAAAACTGTCTTAAGCTCGTTTTTTAAACTAGCAGCGCAATCTTCTTTCATGAAAGGAGAGATATGGATTTCATCAATCATATCTTTTAAAGAAACTTTTACGCCAAAACCATTATTACGCTTACCTTTTTCTTTATGAATTATTCCTCTTATTTCCTTCTCATAACTATATGGTTTAAGTTTATAAAGTTCAAATACTCTAGCATGAGACGGACTTTTATCATCATCATAGAAAACCCAAGGTACGATAGGTTTTCCACCTGTCTTTGAATTAAAGTCCACATATTTTACTTCACAAAACACAATATCTTTTCTGTTTAACTGTTCTCTCAGTTTTTTGACTGTAGATACTACACATATACCACCATCTTGGCAATATATTTTCCACATCGCATAGTTTTCATATTCAAATTTATTCCAACATGTAATATAAGCACCTATTACACCATTCATAGCTTTATTGACTTTTTGATAAAAATCAGCAGCACTTTCACTCATCCCGTTAAAAAAAGCCCTTGGAATGCATCTTTCATAATTGTCACTAAAAACTTCTGCTTCCGTAAACCATATTTCCTGGCTATCCAACAATCTTTTAACTTTAGAGTAATTATAATACCTTGCTATAATTTCATCATCATCTACTTCATCAAGGTCCTTAATATCACATATACTTCTCATCATACATCCTCCTGTTCGATTATGTACAATATCATACCATATCTCATTAAAGAATGCTATGTTTCCTGTATCGGCAATTATTAAAACCATTGCCCATAAATCTGAGAAGCAATTTCCCTCATCATCAGCGGTGGAACTGACATCCCGCACACATATTGAACGCTGGTACCATCGAAATCGTAATCCACCGGAAAGCTCTGGCAGTTGATGAAATCCATATCTGAGAACTTCATATCATCCACAGCTCTCAAAAACTCCCCGTTGGATGTGATCGTAGGTGCCACAATGCTGTCCCATACCACCGCCGCATTAAACCGGCTGCCACGGTTAAACAACCGCTTATTGATATTTGCTAAACTCCTATCTGTTGGCACCTTATGCCGTAGAAGTTGATAGGTTTCTTCCGTCACCGGCAGGCCGTCCGGACTTCTTATTTCCCCAAACTTAATCGGTTTCCCGTGGAATTCCAGCTTTAGCACAGGTAATGACAGTTCTTTGCGATGCCCGATGAAGAAAACCCTTTCCCGGCGCTGTGGCACTCCCATCCTTGCTGAATTAAGGCAGAATAACTGAACTGCATAGCCAGCGGCCTCCACCCTGCGGATAACCTCGCTTACATATCCCCTGGCACTGCCCAGGAGCATTCCCTTGACATTCTCTGCGACAAATACCTTGGGTTTCAGCTTCTCAATGACTTTGATAAACTCAAAGAACAGATCATCCAAAGTCTGTGCTGCCTGGCCCTCCTTGAACTTCTTTTCCCGGCCCCAGTCATCCTCCCGGTTTCCTGCGAGCGAAAACACACTGCAGGGCGGTGAACCGTCCAGTATATCCAGTTGAAACAGCTCCGCCGGCAGTTCTGAATCTCTGACCGATAAAAAATCCCTTATATCCATGTTATAGGAGTATAAGGGATGATGATTTTTGTTATACATTTCGTTTATCCGGCTATCAATTTCACAGTTGCCCAGCACCTGGCATCCGGCCAGCTTATATCCCATCGTGGAACCGCCACCACAGGAGAAGCAGGAAAACACCTTGATACCGTTTGGTTCAACCTCATTAATTTCTTTAAGGCTCCATGGCCTATACATATTCCATCCCCTCCTCTGCCTTAATAAAGAAAACCACACCGTGGACACTTATACTGGAACTTATCCTCGGAAAAATCATTCAGATCAATTTCTCCGATGGTGTTTATTGTCGCCTCAATGTCAACCTGGTCTATTAGCTTTGCAATTTCCTTTTCGCTGAAGCCGGTAACTGAAGCAACGTTCTTTTCAACCAGTTCCTGCATGATATCAGCCAGCTTGTCTATGTCCCAGTTGCCTGATATCTTATTCAGAGCCACGTTGAGCGCCTTTTCTTCCACCAGCTCCAGATTGACCGCACTGACCTCGACTTCTTCAGCACCCTGGTCGATCAGAACCTTTAAGCGCTGATGACCTCCTACGACATTTCCGGTGCGCTCATTCCAGACAATAGGCTCAACACAGCCAAATTTGTTGATGGACTCTTTCAGCTTCTGATACTCCGGATCGCCTGGCTGCAAATCTTTTCTTGGATTATAGGCAGCCGTTTGTAATTCACTTACTGATACCTTTTTTATGTGCATATTTGCCCCTTTCTGGGGAGCAAAAAAGGGATCACCGCTCATTTTTCGGCAATCCCCTGACATATGATAAAATTATACATATACAGTTTAGCACGGGGTCTATTATAACGTCAATGTAATTATTTTGTAGTGTATTATGCTGAGCTATCCCCTTTTGCTCGATTTTATCGTTTTTATTTTTAACAATTGCTCTTTTCCTTTGTCTGACAACTTAACAAATTTATCATCGTACATTTCAATCAGTCCATATGCCATTAATTGGATTCTAATTGTATGCACACAATTTCTATCAATTGAAGTAAAATTAAAAGCTTGCAGCAACGCTAAATCAAACCGTTTATCGTCACTGGAAGAGTATAAATAAGGACCTACTAGGGAAAAAATTTGCTGCCATGAACGATATGTATCACACTGTTTTTCTATAGTCTCATCATACTCTTCATTATACGCCATTTGTGTTCCCATAATTAGATACAACTCATCCATTTCAGCCAAATTCTCAATTTCAACAAGCGGATTAGAATGTTTTTCCTTCAACTCCTCATATTTTTTCTGGATTGCCTCTTTTTCCAATCGCAAATCATTAATCTGTTTCAATAACTCCGGACTATTATTCTCTTCACCACGTACCCAGCCCAGCCTAGGATTATTATTAAATTCATAAGTTAGTCCAATCAATACTGAAGACATAAGATTATCTATATTAGTCCAGTATTTGATTAATTTCCCATTTTTTACTTTTCCAATGAAAGCATCAAATAAAGCCCTGTTGCAGTCATCTCTCTTAGCCGATGGCAAATCGTATGGGGTCTCATGAATAAAAGCTAATATTGGCAATCCTAGCCCTACGGCATAATCGTATTCCTGTTCAGTATAACTGATACCCGTGACTTGATTGATGGTGCCATATCTACCACCAATAATTAAAACATAATAATCACAAGTATCTAGAATTTTCTTTATATACTCAAATTGCTCATCATTCGATGCAGTAAACAGTTCCATACCTGCTGGTATATGACTAAAGTTTAATATTGATTCAATTACTTTCTTTCTCTCTTCTTTTAAATCCTCAAATGTTGAGCTTACAAATATCTGATAACGTTTATCCATGTTCTTCCTCCTTACATTTTTTAGCATTATACCATTATTATCCAGAAAATGAAATCCCTATATTGCGACATCGCAACAAAAAGCACCAGCTATCAAGCCGATGCTTCTCCCCTCTATCCTCTTTTTCTGCCGGTTAATTAACCGGTGATGGTGATTGTCTTAACTTCTTATGCCTTTTTTATATGATTGAATAGCATAATTATTGAAGTACATTTCATTAAGCTTCATCATATCACTTAATATAGTTCTTTCCACCGCCAGTATTGAACTTTCTCCACAACCCGCAGTTTCCATCCGCTTTAAATCTTCTATCATTTCGTTATATCTGTCAAAAACATTCCGGTAAATGACACAATCATTCTGCGGACAATCTTCTAATAATTTCCTCCCTATTTTTTCTACTCCATATGCAAGTTTTACATTTATCATATTTTCCCCTCTCCTTATTGCGGCCAGCTGACATATTGTGATATAATCAACTGGCCTTTAAATGCTTAGTCGTGTTTTGTGGCATCGCCCCTGTCAGAGTTCGTCGCTCTGACAAGGGCTCTTTTTTTACCCCGTTACGGTAAAACGTCTGCTTGCTGTCTCTTTTGCGAACTGGCTGTAAATGTCCGGGAAGGTTGCTTTCAGGGCCTTGCCATCCAGGCGGCTGCTGATAATCTCTTTCCAGCGGATGATGAAGTTTCCGGTGTGCAGCTCTTCGGCGCCCTGGGCTTCCATCACCGCTTTAATCTCGGCTTTGATGGCATCGGCCTGCTGATCCAATTCCTTCTGCTGCGCCTCAATGGCCTGTAATTTCTTGATTCTGTTCTCTAATGCTCTGTTTCCCATGGTATATTCTCCCTTCGTTTTTTAAGTCAAGTCCCGGCAGGCTTTAAGTTTATCTCTGGCCTTTGGCGTTGCGTTTCTTATCCTGTTTCCCGGTTTTATGTGGTATTCTTGCTTTCCCTTTCGGTACTTCCGTCTACCTTCACTTGACTTTGTGCTGTTTGAACCTTTGCAACCGTTATCAGTCTTGCTTGAATGTTGTTCGCCTCCTGCGTTGGGCACCTCCGCACAAGTACGACTGATAATCTCTATGGGGATTTGTCTACCCCGGTTGCTTTTCTGGTTTTGCTGTGCTACAATCCATATAAGGGTTGAGGTTTCTCGACGTCTCCCGACGTTGATACTCCCTCGGTGGTCATTACCTTATCATGTCATGTATAATCGCTGCTACGATTATGACTTTGATAAGAAGGAAAACCAGTGTTCCCATGATTCCCACCTCCTTATTGGATTTTATAAGATTTAGATTTGGTAGTAGGCTTTTGCTTACTGCCTTTTCTTTATCTTATATATATATTGTACACGATAATAGACGAAAAGTAAATATGTAATAGTATACAAAAATAGACGTTAATTACTTTTGATATCTTGTGCAATTAGTACACAAAAATAGACGTTGCAAAGAGTTCCAAAATAGTATATACTAATAGACAGAGAAGGAGGGACGTCAATGGCAGAATACGGAAAAAATGGACATATTGAGTTTTCAAAATTATGGGATGAAATGGCTCGCAAGGGCGTCAACAAACAATGGCTCCGGAATAACGGGCTTCATGCGAATACTATTTCCAAATTGACCAAAAATGAAAATGTTACTTGTGAGGTAATAAGCAACCTATGTAACTTATTGGATTGTCAACCCGGCGATATCATGAAATATGTGCCAAACACAGAAAGCAGGGACTCATAATCTGACAATTGTTACTTTACCATAAAGAGGAACAACAAATGATTAATTATTACGAATTTCTTATAGAATATCTATTCACAAAAGGCTTGGATGCATTATTAAATAACAAAAAATTAACTTGGCAACTTATCAGATGCTTACAGGCTATAGACCCTGAATTTTTAGTAATAGAAGAATTGAACTATAAAGAATATAGAAAAAGATTATACAAAACATGCTCTAATTTTTCTCAAAATCCAAATGCAATCTATGATTCTATATGTATTTATTTAGGACGACAAATAACAAAAGCTGAATTCGAGGTGGCTCTTAAAAGATTTAACTATAAAGCCACACAATACAGAGAGTTAAGTGATTTTCTTTTGCTTTCCCATCATTCTAAGATATACTTGCAAGAGGAATTTGAATCGGAAAATCACTTTATAGAGAGCATTAAAAATTTTCTCTTGAAAACTTACACTAATCGCTTTTTTATTATGGGTTCTTTATCCCAGGGTAAACATCGGCTGGATAGGTATCATAAAACACTGATTAACTCTGAAACAATTGTTATTATGTTGTTTGCCAAATTAAGTACTTCTATCGAAACTCATGTCGCAATCGTTGAAAGCGACACTAATTGCTTTGAACTCCCTTTTTCAGGAATCGTAGTTTTAGTTGCTGAAATACCACAAGAAATACGACCTGCTATAGAAAACAGAATATATCCGAATAGTTCTTGCCCCTGTGGGAGTGGCAAAAAATATAAACAATGTTGTGGGATAAGAAGGCTAACATAATATATATTTTTCTCAATTGCGGCAAAGCTATATCTCTCTTCTGCTTTGCCGCTACACCCTACACTATGTTTATTTTTAAGCCATTAGCCGCCCGCCGCACTCTGGGCAATACTTCCACCCATCATCAATAACCATACCACACTCACAATGCGAATCTGACAGAAGAAGGGCAATATCTTTTCCTGGTGACACCCGCGACTCCTTTATGAACCGCTTGATTAATCCATAATCCTTGTCCATCACCGATAAATGCTCCTTACTGTCAGCCTTGCAATAGATAATTACTGTGTCTTTATCTTTCTTGGCTCTCAACACCTCATATGGGTTTTTGCTGGTCGCCAGAATCATATATCCCTGTACCTCAAGCCATTTCTCTAATTCATTCAGCTTGCTTTTATGTAACAATTCTCTTATTGCCATCTTCTCTACCTCCAAAGTTAATATTTATATTTTTCAAATTCTGTTCTTTTTACCAATAGCAATCCACCAATATAATATTCTGTATCTATCACCAGATTATTAATCATCTCGTTAGGTACTGCTATTGTAATACTTCCCCATCCGTCTTTTCCTGATTGTGCAGATTTGATGTTTGACAATGGAGCCATCTTAAGCTCTTGATTTCCATCTTGCGACATTTTTTCTATTAAGCTAAAAACGTCCATTTATTTTTCCTCTCTTAAAAATTAATTTAGCTGAATCAGTTCTTTTTCAACCTTATGTACATTATCCAAAGTTTTTTCATTACCATACTCTGGAACCCAACCATGTTTCATCATTGATGTGACACAATGTATGTGTGTAGCACAAGCTTCACACATATCAATAATTGTTTCGTCAAAAGACACTCTTGAATTTCCCTCCTGAGCAGTTAAGATATTTGTCCATACC
>Ga0153945_1000177_pt1 | contig 19718 bp, 15 predicted proteins | sample TSNJ029MetaG_FD_104720 | JGI IMG/M metagenome (GOLD analysis project Ga0153945, IMG submission 104720) | Attine ant fungus gardens microbial communities from New Jersey, USA - TSNJ029 MetaG | ecosystem: Host-associated > Fungi > Mycelium > Unclassified | place: USA: New Jersey, Wharton State...
CCGCAAAAGCCGCCAGCTTCTGCGCCGTTTCCGGCGGCGGTGCCCCGGGGCGGTCATCGCGCTGTGCGGCTGCTACCCCCAGGCGTTCCCGGAGCAGGCCGCCCAGATCGCCGAGGCCGACGTGGTGGTGGGCAGCAAGGACCGGGCGCGGCTGGTGGAGCTTGTGCGGGAAAGACTCTGCGGCGGGGCTGCCAGAACGGTGTGCATCTCCCCCCACCGCAGGGAGGACGGCTTCGAGCCCCTGCGGGTGGAGCGCTTTTCGGCGCGCACCAGGGCCACGCTGAAAATCCAGGACGGCTGCGAGCGCTTCTGCGCCTACTGCATCATCCCCTTTGCCAGGGGCCCTGTGCGCTCCAAGCCCCCCGGCGACCTGCGCGGGGAGCTTGCCGGCCTTTCGGCGGCAGGCTACCGGGAGGTGGTGCTGGTGGGCATAAACCTTTCGAGCTATGGCCAGGACCTGGGCCTGCGGCTGCTGGACGCGGTGCGGGCAGCCTGCGACACCCCAGGCATTGAGCGGGTGCGATTGGGCTCTTTGGAGCCGGAGCTGCTGACGGGGGAGGATATCCGCGCCATGGCGGCGCTGCCGGGGCTCTGCCCCCAGTTCCACCTTTCACTGCAAAGCGGCTGCGACGACACCCTGCGCCGCATGCGCCGCCAGTACGACACAGCCCAGTATCGGGCCATTGCGCGCGAGCTGCGGGCGGCCTTTCCGGGCTGTGCGATCACAACCGATATCATGGTCGGCTTTCCCGGGGAAAGCGACGGGGAGTTTGCGGCCTCTTTGCGCTTTGCCCGGGAAATAGCCTTTGCAAAGGCTCACGTGTTTGCCTACTCCAGGCGGCCGGGCACCGCCGCCGCGCGCATGCCCGGCCAGGTGGACGAGCGGGAAAAGGCCCTGCGCGCCCGCCGGATGGCCGAGGCCACCGACACGGACCGGCGCGCGTTCTTCGCCGCGCAGGTGGGTGAACGCGCGCCCGTGCTGTTGGAGACCCGCCTGCCCGACGGCCGCTGGCAGGGCCACTTGCCCAACTACACCCCCGTGGTCTTGTACGCCCCGGGGGCGGCCCCCGGCGACATTTTGCAGGCGCGCATCCTGTCCTGCGGCGACGAGCACTGCGAGGGCGAGCCCGCCCCAGAGTGGATTGACAATTCATTGGAAATACCGAATACCCAAAATTGGAGTTGATGCAATGTCAGTATACAGCATATATGTGGAAAAAAAGCCCCCTTTCGCGGTGGAAGCCCGGGCTGTCCTAAGCGACCTGCACACGGCGCTGCAGCTGCAAAATGTGAAATCGGTGCGGGTGATCTGCCGGTATCTGGTGGAAAATATCTCCCCCGGGGACCTGGAGGCCGCCAAGCCGGTGGTGTTTTCGGAACCGCCGGTGGACACGCTGCACGACGCGCCGCCCCAGGCGCCCGGCGCCCGCATGTTCGCGGTGGAGTACCTGCCCGGCCAGTTTGACCAGCGGGCGGACAGCTGCTCCCAGTGCATCGCGCTGCTGCGCGGCGGCGACCGGCCCACTGTGCGCACCGCCAAAATCTACATTCTGGAAGGCGACCTTACAGACGCCGACTTTGCCGCTGTCAAGGGTTACCTGATCAACCCGGTGGAAAGCCGCGAGGCCTGCTTTGATATCCCCGAAACGCTGGAGCTGGACTTCGACATCCCCACCGGGGTGGAAACGCTGGACGGCTTTACCGAGCTTTCGCAGGAGGCGCTGCAAAAGCTCCACGCGGAGCTGTCGCTGGCCATGGACCTGGACGACCTGCTGTTCTGCCAGAGCTACTTCCTCTGGGAAGAGGATCGCTGCCCCACCATGACCGAGCTGCGCATGATCGATACCTACTGGTCAGACCACTGCCGCCACACTACCTTTATGACCCAGATCGACAACGTGCAGATCGAGCCGCCCTACATCCGGGACACATTCCGGCGCTACAGGATGCTGCGCGGGCTGACAGGCCGCCAGCGCAGCCCGGTCACGCTGATGGACCTTGCCACCATCGGCGTGACCGGGCTGCGCCGCCGAGGGCTTTTAAACCGCCTGGACCAGTCGGAGGAGATCAACGCCTGCTCGGTCAACGTGCTCATCGACGTGGACGGCTCGCCCGAAGACTGGCTGCTGATGTTCAAGAACGAAACCCACAACCACCCCACCGAGATCGAGCCCTTTGGCGGCGCGGCTACCTGCCTGGGCGGCGCCATCCGGGACCCTCTGTCCGGCCGCAGCTACGTGTACCAGGCCATGCGGATCACCGGCGCGGCAAGTCCCCTGCAAAAGACCGCCGAAACATTGCCGGGCAAGCTGCCCCAGCGCAAGCTGGTGCAGACCGCGGCGGCGGGTTACTCCTCCTACGGCAACCAGGTGGGCTTGGCCACCGGGCTGGTTCACGAGATCTACCACCCCGGCTATGTGGCAAAGCGCATGGAGATCGGCGCGGTGGTGGGGGCGGCCCCCGCTAAAAACGTGGTGCGCGAAGAACCCAAAAACGGCGACATTGTGATCCTGCTGGGCGGGCGCACCGGCCGCGACGGCTGCGGCGGCGCCACCGGCTCCAGCAAGTCCCACACCCAGAGCTCCCTGGGGAGCTGCGGCGCCGAGGTGCAGAAGGGCAATCCCCCCGAAGAGCGCAAGCTGCAGCGGCTGTTCCGCAACCCCGAGGCCACCCGCATGATCAAGCGCTGCAACGACTTCGGCGCGGGCGGCGTGGCGGTGTCCATCGGCGAGCTGGCCGACGGCGTGCGCATCAACCTGGACGCGGTGCCCAAAAAGTATGAAGGGCTGGACGGCACCGAGCTGGCCATCAGCGAAAGCCAGGAGCGCATGTCGGTGGTGGTAAAGGCCGACGACGCCCAGGCGTTTATCCGGCTGGCCGACGCGGAAAACCTGGAGGCCACGCCGGTGGCCGTGATCACCGGCGATCCCCGGTTGGTTATGGAGTGGAACGGCAACACCATCGTAAACCTTTCCCGCAGCTTTTTGAACTCCAACGGGGCCTCCAAGCACACCCGGGCGAGCATCCCCGCGCCGGTTCTTTCCCGGGAGCAGGACGAGCCCGTGACGGCCGAAAGCTTGAAAAGGCGCATGTCCGGCCTGGATTTCTGCTCCCGCAAGGGCCTTGTGGAGCGGTTTGACTCCACCATCGGCGCGGGGTCGGTCCTGCTGCCCTACGGCGGCCGGTACCAGTCCACCCCGGCCCAGGCCATGGCAGCCAAGTTCCCGGTGCCGCGGGGCGAAACCGACGCCTGCTCCATCATGGCCTGGGGCTTCAACCCAAAGCGCAGCGCCGAAAGCCCCTACCACGGCGCCATGGAGGCCGTGGTACACTCGGTGGCCAAGGTAATCGCGGCGGGGGGCTCCCGCAAAAAGTGCTGGCTTTCGTTCCAGGAGTACTTCGAGCGCCTAGGGGACGACTCCGTGCGCTGGGGCAAGCCTGTGGCGGCCCTGCTGGGCGCGCTGGAGGCCCAGCTGCAGCTGCAGGTGGCCGCCATCGGCGGCAAGGATTCCATGTCCGGCAGCTTCGAGGACATCGACGTCCCCCCCACCCTGGTGAGCTTCGCGGTGGGCGCCGCTTCGGCTTCCGCCATTATATCGCCGGAGTTCAAGCAGGCGGGAAGCTATGTCTACCTGCTCCAGGCCAGCTGCAACGAATTCGGCCTGCCGGACTTCGATGACACCCGCGTCATCCTCGACCTGACCGAGCAGCTCATCGCCGACGGAGCCGTGATCTCGGCCTGGGCGGCGGGCGAGGGCGGCGTGGATGTGGCGGTCTGCAATATGTGCTTCGGCAACCGCATCGGCTTCGCGGCCGAGAAGCCCCTGGGCACCGCGGCCTGCTGCGGCAGCTTCGTGCTGGAATCCGCGGAGCCCATTCCCTCCATAAACGCCATGCTGCTGGGCCGCACCATCCCCGAATTCGTGCTGCGGGTGGAGGGCCGGGAGATCGGCCTCATGGAGATCCAGGCGGCCTGGGAGTCCACGCTGGAGCCCGTGTTCCCGCGGCTCCCCCACCAGGCGGGGCGGGCCGAGACCTTTACCTATGAGGCACAGGCCGGCCAGGTGAAATCCCCGGCGGTCAAGAGCCGGTGTCCCAAGGTGGTGATTCCGGTGTTCCCGGGCACCAACTGCGAGTATGACACGGCCCGCAGCTTCCAGCGGGCCGGGGCGGAGCCCGAGATCTTTGTGGTGCGCAACCTGACCGGCTCCGCCATCCACGAATCTGTCCGGCGCCTTGCCGCGCTGATCGACGGGGCCCAGATTCTGGCGCTGCCCGGCGGCTTTTCGGGCGGCGACGAGCCGGACGGCTCGGCCAAATTCATTGTGTCGCTGCTGCGCAGCGGCCCCATTGCCGAGGCGCTGGCCGGACTGCTGGAGAAGCGGGACGGCCTGACGCTGGGCATCTGCAACGGCTTCCAGGCGCTGATCAAACTGGGGCTGCTGCCCTGGGGCGAGATCCGGGACCCGGAGCCCGGCAGCCCCACCCTGACCCACAATTCCATCGGCCGCCACCAGTCGGGCATGGTGCGCACCAGGGTGGCCTCCAACAAATCCCCCTGGCTCTGCCATCTGAGCCCCGGCGAGGTGTTCACGGTGCCGGTCTCCCATGGGGAGGGCCGCTTCGTGGCCGACGAGGCGCTGGTAAAGCAGCTGGCCCGGAGCGGCCAGATCGCCACCCAGTACGTGGATTTCGACGGCGGGGCCTCCATGGACATCCGCCACAACCCCAACAACTCGGTCCACGCGGTGGAGGGCCTGCTCTCGCTGGACGGCCGCGTACTGGGCAAGATGGCCCACAACGAGCGCTGGTCCCACGGCATTTACAAGAACATACCCGGCTGCCACTATATGGATATCTTCAGCGGCGCGGTGAAATACTACAAATAACCGCGCAGGGCCCCTTGGTCAGGGGCCCTGCGTGAAAGGGAAAGGTGCGGCGGTATGGATTATTTACAGGTGCGCATTTATACAACCACCCTGGGCGCCGAACCGGTGGGCGCCGCCGTGATGGAACTGGGCGCGGGGGGCTTCGCGGTGCAGGACGCCGCCGACTTCGAGCAATTTCTGGAGGGCAAAAGCGGCCGCTGGGACTACATCGACGACGAGCTGATGAAGCTGCGGGACGCCGAAACCACCGTGACTGTCTACCTGCCCCAAAATGGCCGTGGGGCCGCCCAGCTGCGGCAGCTGGAGGACGCTCTGGCCCGCCTGGGCGCTATGGACGCCGAACGGGAGTGGGGCAGGCTCGTCTTCGAGCTGGACGAGGTGAAAGAGCAGGACTGGGCCGAGTCCTGGAAAAAGTACTACCACATGCTCAAGGTGGGGCGGCTCACGATCTGTCCCTCGTGGGAGGCGCACGAGGCCCGGCCCGGCGAGGCGGTGCTGCGCATGGACCCCGGCATAGCTTTCGGCACCGGCACCCATGAGACCACCCGGCTCTGCCTGGAGCTGTTGCAGCAGCGGCTGGTCCCCGGCATGCGGGTGCTGGATGTGGGCTGCGGCAGCGGCATCCTGTCGGTGGCGGCGCTGCTGCTGGGCGCCCACAGCGCCGTGGGCGCGGACATCGACGAGGCGGCGGTGCGCACCGCTGCCGAAAACGCCGCGCGCAATGGGGTGGCGGACAGGGCCCAATACCACTGCGGCAGCTTTGCCAATGGGGTGGAGGGCGCGTTCGACATTGTGCTGGCCAATATCGTGGCGGACGCTGTCATCACCTTTCTGCCCGACGCGCCCCGCGTGATGGCAGCCGGCGGCGCGCTGATCGTGTCGGGCATCATCGACACCCGGGAGCAGGACGTGCTGGAGGCGGCCCGGACCCGGGGTTACACAGTCTCCGCCCGCCTGGAGGCAGGCGGATGGGTGGCGCTGCTGCTGGAGCGCGCGGAGTAACCGGCGAAGGACCCGGCGACGGAAAGGGGCATTTTCTTGCGGATACTGGCAATCGAGACCTCCTGCGACGAAACCGCGGCGGCGGTGGTGGAGGACGGCCGGCGGGTGCTTTCGTCGGTGATCTACTCCCAGATCGAAGAGCACAGGCAATACGGCGGCGTGGTGCCGGAGATCGCGTCCCGGCGGCACACCGAGCAGATCATCCCGGTGACTGTGGCGGCCCTGGAGCAGGCGGGCCTGGCCCTGCCCGAGGTGGACGCCGTGGCGGTGACCTACGCGCCCGGCCTGATCGGCGCGCTGCTGGTGGGGGTGGGTTTTGCCAAGGGGCTGGCCCTGTCGGCGCGGAAGCCGCTGATTCCGGTGCACCACATCCGCGGGCACGTGGCGGCCAACTACCTGGCCCACCAGCTGCTGGAGCCCCCCTTTCTGTGCCTGGTGGCATCGGGCGGGCACAGCCACATCGTGGAGGTGTGCAGCTACACCGATTTCCACACCATCGGCAAAACCCGGGACGACGCGGCGGGCGAGGCTTTTGACAAGGTAGCCCGGGTGCTGGGGCTGGGGTATCCCGGCGGCGTGGCCATGGACATGGCCGGGCAGGGGGGGGACGCGTCCCGTTACCCGCTGCCCCGCCCCAAGGTGACCGGCAGCCCCTACGACTTCAGCTTTTCAGGGCTTAAAACAGCGGTGATCAACCTGGCCCACAACGCCTTGCAGAAAGAGGAGACTTTAAGCGTGCCCGACCTGGCCGCCAGCTTTGGCCAGACGGTAGCGGAGCTCCTGTGCCAGCGCTTCTTCGACGCGGCCGACCACCTGGGCCACAGGACGCTGGCCTGCGCGGGAGGCGTGGCGGCAAACTCCCGGCTGCGGGCCCTGCTGGAAACCGGCGCGGGGGAGCGGGGCTGCGCCCTGTACCTGCCGCCGCTCTCGCTTTGCGGGGACAATGCGGCCATGATCGGCGCCCAGGGCTATTATGAGTACCGGGCGGGGGGCGTGGCGGACCTGGACCTGAACGCGGTGGCGAGCAAGCCCATATAGCGGCTGAAAAACGGGAAGCAGTGGAACGGCGTTTGACGCCTGTTCCGCTGCTTCCCGTTTTTCCTTTTTGAATGTTATATCCTTGCTACAGCTCGAGCTTTTTGGGCGTGTACTTGTTCAGCGCCGCCGTGTTGACAACCGGCGCCGCCTCGGCGCCCCAGGCCTCCAGCTGGGCCTCGTAGTCGTCGTTCTTCAGCTTCTGCAGCACCGTGAAGCGGTTGCTCTGGTAGCTGGCCTCATCGTCCTTCAGGTCCAGGCGCTTGATCAGGTAGTAGCCATATTCGTCCTCCTGCAGGCCGGCCTCGCCCACCGGCACCGACGAGATCATGGCGGCCATGTCCCGGAACATGGGATCGGTGCTGTTCAGCTCAACCGTGATATTCAGGCTGCCCTCGGCCGGCTTTTCAGGGTCCGCCGCGTCCTCGGCCTTGTTCTGCACATTGTAGTCGTGCTGCAAATCCTCGATGGCCTCGCCGCTTTTCAGCCGTTCAAGGAAGCGCTCCGCGTCCTCTTTGACTTTGGCGTCTTTCTCTCGGGCCGCCAGCTTGTCCGCTTCAATGTCCTCCTGGGTGCGGCTTTCGCCTACGGTTTCATCCACCGTGGACGCCTTGTAAAAGCTCATCATGCCTACTTTGGCGTAGTCGGCCACAAAGCGGTCCTTGATTTCGCTTTCGGGCACGGGGGTTTCTCCGTCCGTGTCGTACAAGGCCAGGAACAGCTTGCCGCGCAGCTCCTGGTTTTGCAGGTAACTTTCCAGCGAGCTTTGCACGATGCCGTTTTCCAGGAACTGCTCGCCCGAATGCAGCCATAAAAACTGCTGTGCGCCGGGCTCGATGCCAAAGTACATGACGCTCTGGTAAATCTGGTTGGCCATTTCGCCGCTCCAGATGCCCGCGGTGGTGCTGAGCAGCGCCGAGCGCTCCTCCTCGGTTAGGGCGATGCCCCGGTCCGCCGCGCCCTTTTCCACGCCGTAGTACTGCAGCGCCAGCGCCCTGGTTCTGGCGGAGATCCAAGCCTCGCCGGTCTGCCCGTCCATCTGAACAGCCAGTACGTCCTTCTTTTCGGGGTAGCGCAGGTCGTCGGTTTTCGCCTGCTGCCATGCTTCCCCGTAGGCCGCGATCATACCGGTGATATACACGCCGGCGGGCATGCGCTCGCCATCCTTTTCATACGCGTAGGAAACATTGTTCATGCTGCAGCCGGTAAGCAGAAGCACGCCGCCCAATGCGGCAGCTGTCAGCTTGCTTTTTATCCTCATGCGGTGGTTCCTCCCAAAATCTCTGTTCAGGGTCTGCACCCTGTTAAAAACCAGTTTGTCCATTATACCTCCAAACACGGAATTTGTCCAGTCATTATGCGAAAAACCGCAGATTTTTGTTTACGCGGCGGCCTTTTTGTGCTATACTGTTTTAGTTGTTTTAAGGCCATGGTCCACCGGAATCACATGAATAAGGAGAATGCCGCTTATGTCCGACAGGCGCGATCATATACGCAATTTTTGTATCATAGCCCATATTGACCACGGCAAGAGCACGCTGGCCGACCGTCTGCTGGAGACGACCTCCACCGTGTCCCTGCGGGATATGGAGGACCAGCTGCTGGACAATATGGAGCTTGAGCGGGAGCGGGGCATCACGATCAAGGCCCGGGCCGTGCGGCTGCTGTACCGGGCCGGGGACGGCCAGGAATACACGTTCAACCTGATCGACACCCCCGGCCACGTGGACTTCGGCTACGAGGTGTCCCGCTCCCTGGCCGCCTGCGAGGGCGCAATCCTGGTGGTGGACGCCTCCCAGGGTATCGAGGCCCAGACGCTGGCAAACACCTACATGGCCATCGAGCACGGCCTGGAGGTCGCGCCGGTAATCAACAAGATCGACCTGCCCTCGGCCGACCCGGAGCGGGTGGCCCACGAGGTGGAGGACATCATCGGCATCCCCTGCCTGGACGCGCCGCGCATCTCAGCCAAAAAGGGCGAGGGCATTGAGGCCGTGCTGGAGATGATCGTCAGGGAGATACCCCCGCCCCGGGGGGACGACCAGGCCCCGCTGCGGGCGCTGATCTTTGACAGCTGCTACGACAGCTACAAGGGTGTCATCGTCTACATCCGGGTTGTGGACGGCGTGGCGCGGCCGGGCATGACCATCCGCATGATGCAGACAGGCGCCGAGTTCGACGTGGTGGAGGTGGGCGCCATGGGGGCTACCTCGCTGAACCCGGGCAAAGAGCTGTTCGCGGGCCAGGTGGGCTACCTGACAGCCAGCATCAAAAACGTAAAGGAGACCCAGGTGGGCGACACAGTCACCGACGCGGACCACCCCGCCGCCGAGCCGCTGCCCGGCTACCGGCCCGCCATGCCCATGGTGTTCTCGGGCATCTACCCGCTGGACGGCGCCAAGTACCCCGACCTGCGGGACGCGCTGGAAAAGCTGCAGCTCAACGACGCCTCGCTGAGCTTCGAGCCCGAGACCTCGGCCGCGCTGGGCTTCGGCTTCCGCTGCGGCTTTTTGGGGCTGCTGCACATGGAGATCATCCAGGAGCGGCTGGAGCGGGAGTACAATCTGGACATTATCACCACGCTGCCCAGTGTTATCTACCGCCTGCAGCTTACAAACGGCAAGCTGGTCGTTATCGACAACCCCACCAACTACCCCGACCCGGCCACGATCCAGTCCGCCCAGGAACCCTTTGTAAAGGCCAACATCCTAAGCCCGGCCGAGTTCATCGGCACGATCATGGAGCTTTGCCAGCAGCGCCGGGGTGTTTATCTCGACACCAAGTACCTGGACGCGAACCGGGTGGAGCTGCGCTACGAGCTGCCGCTCAACGAGATCGTGTACGACTTTTTCGACGCGCTCAAGTCCCGCACCCGGGGCTACGCAAGCTTTGACTACGAGCTCAGCGACTACCGGGATTCCAAGCTGGTGAAGCTGGATATCCTGCTGGGCGGCGATGTGGTGGACGCCCTGTCTTTCATCGCCCACGCCGACAGCGCCGGGGGCCGCGCCCGGCGCATGACCGAAAAGCTCAAGGAGCACATCCCGCGCCAGATGTTCGAGGTGCCGATCCAAGCCGCCGTGGGCGGCAGGATCATCGCCCGCGAAACCGTGAAAGCCCTGCGTAAGGACGTGCTGGCCAAGTGCTACGGCGGCGACATCACCCGAAAAAAGAAGCTGCTGGAAAAGCAGAAAGAAGGAAAGAAGCGCATGCGCCAGCTGGGCTCGGTGGAGGTGCCGCAGGAGGCGTTTACCGCCGTGCTCAAGCTGGACTAACCCGGGGGGGAGACGCCCTATGAAGCGTTTGGCGAGCTGTTTGTGCACGCTTTGCTGCCTGCTCTGCGGCTGCGCCGCAGCGCCCTCCCAGGCAGTGGAGCAAACGGTGGAGGAGGAGCCCTTTGACATGGCCCAGGCCTGGTCGCTGCTGGCCTCCACCGAAAGGTGTGTGGTGGACCTGGTGCACGGCGGAAACGGCCTGGACTACGGCCTGTGGCTGAACGCCTTTCAGAGCAGCTACAGCGAGCTCGGCCAGCCCCTGCTGGACACGCTTCTCGTGCCCGCCCACTGGCCGGACGACCGGGTGCTCTCACTGGAAGGCCGGTTTTTCCCCACTGTCTACCACCAGGGGATGGAGATCTCCGAGGCTGTGCTCTATACCCAGACCACCACCTACCGCGCCCAGGGGGGCTACTCCAGCTGCACCGAAATCAACCAGCTGCTGCGGATCACCGAAACCTACACCGGCTCCGGGCGGGCGCTGGACGGCTTTTCCCGCGTGAACTGCTTTGTGCGGGGAAAGACCCAGTACGGCCGGGAAATCTGGGTCTTCTGCCGCTTTGAGGGCGACTTGGACGTGGGCGGCGACAACGTGAACCAAATGTACCTGGCGCTGCGGGAGCCGGAGCTCTTCCGGCGTGGCAGGCGCGTGGGCGACATGCTAAAGCCGCTGTGAGCGCCGCGAGCGCCGGGGTGTATGTGCACATCCCTTTCTGCCGCTCCAAGTGCCCTTACTGCGACTTCTTCTCGCTGCCCTTTGACGACGGAACGGCCGACGCCTACCTGTTGGCACTGCTGCGGGCCATGGAGCACCCACCCGGGGAGCTTCCGGCGGCGGACACCCTGTACCTTGGGGGCGGCACCCCGTCCCTGATGGGCGCGCGCCGGCTGGGCAGGCTGGCGGAGGCGGCGGCGCGGGCCTTTTCGCTGACGGCGGACGCCGAGCTCACGCTGGAGGCCAACCCCGGCACTGTGGACACCGCCGGGCTGCGGGCGCTGCGGGCTGCGGGCTTCAACCGCATTTCGCTGGGCGTACAGTCGGCCCGGAACCGGGAGCTTGCGTTGCTGGGCCGCGGCCACGACGCGGCCGGCGCGGCGCGGGCGGTGCGCGCGGCCCACGACGCCGGATTCCCCCACATCTCGGCCGACGTGATGCTGGGCATCCCGGAGCAGACCCCCGAAACCCTGCGGGATACGCTGGACACACTGGCCGCTCTGCCGCTGGACCACATCTCGGCCTACCTGCTCAAGGCGGAGCCCGGCACTCCCTTTTGTGAGCCGGCGCTGCGGACGCTCTGCCCCGGCGAGGACGAGACAGCGGAATTATACCTTGCCTGTGTGGCGCGGTTGGAAAGCCTGGGGTTTGCCCAGTACGAGATCAGCAACTTCGCGCGGCCGGGCGGCGAATCCCGCCACAACCTGAAGTGCTGGCTCTGCGAGCCCTACCTGGGGCTGGGGCCTTCGGCCCACTCCTTTGTGGCGGGCAGCCGCTTTTCGCTGCCCCGGGACCTGGCGGCGTTCATCGGCGCAAAAAATCCCCTTTCCCTGGCCGTGGACGACGGCGCGGGCGGGGATTTTGAGGAATATGCCATGCTGCGGCTGCGGCTGACACAGGGGCTGGACCTGGGCGAGGCCGCCCGGCTTTACCGGGAGGACGCCGAACCGTTGCTCCTGCGGGCCAAGGCAGTGGAGCGGGCCGGGCTTGCGCGCATCCGGGGGCAGACCGTGTCGCTGACGCCGCAGGGCTTTCTGCTCTCCAACAGCGTGACCGCGAAGCTGCTCTACGGTTAGAACAGCTCGCCGATATCGGCGGCCAGCTCCTCCAGGGCGGACTTGGTTTTGCCCTGGGCGCCCGCCTTGAAGTAATCCCTGGACTGTGCCTGCTTGTAGCGGCGCATCACCTTTTTCAGGTGGTCGCGGCGCAGATTTTCTGTCAGGCTTTCCATGATCATGGCGCAGTCCCGGAGCAGGTCCAGGTATTCGCTGTCCGACTGGCTGCGAAAGCGCTCGATGGTCTCGGCCTCGTCCCGGGCGTCGCAGAATTTGAGCTCGGCGATGGTGGCCTCGCCGCCCATCTCCTTGATTTTAGCCGCCAGCTGGCGGAGCTTGGCCATGCTCTGGGCGCTTGCCGGCAACAGCGCAACGCCCTGCTTAAAGTAGCCCGCGCCGTATTCCTTGAGCTTGCGCCACACATAGACCCGGTTTTTCGACGGGTTCACCGGCACATTGTAGCCAAGGGCCAGCCACACCAGCCTTGCCACAGGCGCCCCCCCTTTCTCCCTGCTTATATTGTAACAACTGTTAGCTTTTTGGTCAACACAAAATTATGGGAGCACCTGTTCCCGAACCTTGGAGGAGACATATGGATAAAAACAGGCTCATCATACCGGCGGGCTACAGCTCCAGGCTGAACATCCTGGAGACCGAGGTCGCCATCAAGCTGGTTAAGGACACCTTCGAGCGGGAGCTGGCCGAGGTGCTGCGGCTCACCCGCGTGTCGGCGCCGTTGTTCGTGCGGCCCAGCTCGGGGCTTAACGACGACCTGAACGGCATTGAGCGCCCGGTGCAGTTCGATATGAAGGACCTTCCGGAGGATGTGCAGATCGTGCAGTCGCTGGCCAAGTGGAAGCGCATGGCGCTGCACCGCTACGGCATTGAGCCTGGCAAGGGCCTGTACACCGACATGAACGCCGTGCGCCGGGACGAGGACCTGGACAACCTGCACTCGGCCTATGTGGACCAGTGGGACTGGGAGCTTGTGATCACCAAGGAACAGCGCTGCCAGGACTTTTTAAAGGGCGTGGTGGAAAGGATTGTGGCTGCCCTGTGGGCCGCACAGCAGAATCTGTGCGCCCAATTCCCGGGCGTGGACAGCTTTTTGACCCGGGAGCTCACCTGGATGACCAGCCAAGAGCTGGAAGACCGCTACCCCGCCCTTTCCCCCTACGAGCGGGAGTGCCACATCACCAGAGAGCGGGGCACCGTGTTCCTTTCCCAGATCGGCGGCGTACTAAGGAGCGGCGAGCGGCACGACGGCCGCGCCCCCGACTACGACGATTGGACCATGAACGGCGACATCCTGGTCTGGAACCCGGTGCTGGGGCGGGTATTCGAGATCTCCTCCATGGGCGTGCGGGTGGACGCCGCGACCTTGAGGCGGCAGCTGGCCGAGGCCGGCTGCCCCGAGCGCGAAAAGCTCCCCTTCCACAGGATGTTGCTGGAGGGGCGGCTGCCTCTGACGATCGGCGGCGGCATCGGTCAGTCCCGCATTTGTATGCTGCTGCTGCAAAAGGCCCACATCGGCGAGGTGCAGGCCTCCGAGTGGCCCCAGGAGATGATCGACGCCTGCGCGGCGGGGGGGGTACACCTGCTGTAGGGTGCCGTCTGGCGCGGGGCTTTTTCGCTCGCCGCGGCGGGCAAGAATAAGGCACCCCTAAGCCGGGGTGCGCCACAAAGTAACTGCCGGCCGCAGCATTGCGGTAATCCGCCGTCAAGAAACAATCGAGATAGAAGAGAAGGAGTCGATGTATGGATATCACTGAAATCTTTGGCAGCAAAACCTTTGGCGACGCTGTGATGCGCACCCAGCTGCCCGCCAAGGTGTACCGCAGCCTGAAGGATACCAGCCTGCTGGGCAAGCCCCTGGACCCGGAAATCGCCGACGTGGTGGCCACCGCCATGAAAGACTGGGCCATCTCTCAGGGCGCCACCCACTACACCCACTGGTTCCAGCCGCTGAGCAATGTTACGGCGGGCAAGCACGACTCCTTCCTGAGCTTTATGGATCCGGAAAACACCTCGGTGGTCAGCGAGTTTTCGGCGTCGGCGCTGGTCAAGGGTGAGCCGGACGCCTCCAGCTTTCCTTCGGGGGGGCTCAGGGCCACTTTCGAGGCCCGGGGCTACACGGCGTGGGATCCCACCTCCCCGGTGTTTGTGCGGGACGGTACCCTGTACATCCCCACCGCTTTCTGCTCCCACACCGGCGAGGCGCTGGACGCCAAAACCCCGCTGCTGCGCGCCATGCAGGCCCTGAACCCCCAGGCGCTGCGCATTCTGCGGGTGCTGGGCTGCAAGAGCTCCAGGGTGGTGAGCCCCACCGTGGGGGCCGAGCAGGAGTACTTTTTGATCGACCGGGCGCTCTACGAAAAGCGCCTGGACTTAAAGCTTTGCGGCTGCACGCTGCTGGGCGCGAAGCCCCCAAAGGGCCAGGAGCTGGAGGACCACTACTGCGGCCGTATCCGGCTGCGGGTGGCCGACTTCATGCGGGACCTGGACCGGGAGCTGTGGAGCCTGGGCATCCCTTCCAAGACCAAGCATAACGAGACGGCCCCCGCCCAGCATGAGCTGGCGCCCATCTACGAGACTGTAAACATCGCCGCCGACAGAAACCTGCTGACCATGGACGTGCTGCGGGTGGTGGCCAAGCGCCACAACCTGGCCTGCCTGCTGCACGAAAAGCCCTTTGCGGGCGTGAACGGCTCGGGCAAGCACAACAACTACTCCATTTCCACCAACGACGGCGTGAACTTCCTTTCTCCCGGCAAGCACCCGGAGGAGAACAAGCTCTTCCTGCTCACGCTCTGCGCGCTGATCGAGAGCGTGGACGCCCACGCCGACCTGCTGCGGCTTTCGGCCGCCACTGTAGGCAACGACGCCCGCTTGGGCGGCTTTGAGGCGCCGCCCGCCATCATTTCGGTGTTCCTGGGCGATGCGCTGTCGGGCATGCTCGCCAGCATCGCAAAGGGCATCATGCCCATCCTGGGCGTAAACGGCGACGTCAACACCGATGTGGATATCCTGCCCAACCTGCAGAAGGACGACTCCGACCGCAATCGCACCTCCCCTTTCGCTTTCACCGGCAACAAGTTCGAATTCCGCATGCCGGGCTCCAGCCAGTCCATCGCCTTTGCCAACGTGGTGCTCACCACCGCCGTGACCGACGCGTTCTCCCGCTTTGCCGACCGGCTGGAACGCTGCGAAGACCTGGACACCGAGGTGGCCCACATCATCTCGGACACGATGCGGGAGCACAGCCGCGTTCTGTACAACGGCAACAGCTACTCGAAGGAGTGGGTGGAGGAGGCAAAGCGCCGCGGCCTGCCGATCCTGCTCTCCACGCTGGACGCGCTGGACTGCATGACCGCCAAAAAGAACGTGGAGCTGTTCTCCCGCTGGGGCGTGCTGGACGAGGTGGAGTGCCGCGCCCGCCACGAGATCATGCTGGAAACTTTCGTGAAATCGGTCACGGTGCAGGCCCAGACCCTGCTGCACATGTCAAAGCGTCAGGTGTTCCCGGCCGCGGCCGCCTATGTGGCCCAGGTGGCCGACGAGCAGGGCGCCCTGGAGCGGGTGGGGGCGCGGAACAAGGCGCTGAAAGCCCATCTGGCGCAGGTAAACGAGCTGCTGGACCAGATCGGCGAAGCCACCGAGGCCCTGCGGGTCTGCTGCCAGGATCCCCCGGCCCACCGGCACCTGCGGGCCCAGGCCCAGTATGTGCAGGACGTGCTGCGCCCGGCCATGGAGAATCTGCGGACTGCCTGCGACGAAATGGAGGCCGTGATGCCCGAAGACAAGTGGCCCATGCCCACATACACCGATTTGCTGCACAAAATATAAAAAAAGTGAAAGCCCCCGGCACACGACCGGGGCCTTTATTTTTAGCGGAAATGCCAAAAATGTCAAAATATTTTACCGGCTGTAAAGCAAAAACCCTTGACATCCACAGTTAAATTTTATATAATAATGCGGAGAGTATGTGTAAAGAAAATACCTTTACATCTGTTTGAGGCGGTGAAGCGGCGCGTGGCAAAAAATCTGGAGATATCGGTTCTGCTGGATTTCTACGGCTCGCTGCTCACCGACAAGCAGCGCGAGGTGATCGAGCTGTATTACGACGAGGACTTGTCGCTGGCTGAAATCGCCGAGCACGCGGGCATTACGCGCCAGGGCGTGCGGGACTGCATCAAGCGCGCCGAATTTCAGCTGCTGGACTGCGAGGCCAAGCTGGGCCACGTGCGCCGCTTTGAGGAGATTCAGCGCGGGCTGGACGAGATCGCGGCCCAGGCAGGCAGCCTGCTGCAGGACCCCGGCCGCAATGCCCCCACCCCGGCCGAGCGGGTGCGGCGCATTATGGATATCGCGGCCGAAATCGGAATCTAAAAAGAATCGGCCCGGCACTGCCGGAAACAATATGACACTCATTTGTAACTACTATAAGGAGTTGTGTCCATGGCCTTTGAGGGCTTAAGCGAAAAACTGGAATCGGTCTTTAAAAAGCTCAAGGGCAGAGGAAAGGTCAAGGAAGCCGATGTCAAGGAGGCCATGCGCGAGGTGCGCCTGGCGCTGCTGGAGGCCGACGTGAACTACAAGGTGGCCAAGGACTTCATTGCCGCTGTCACCCAGCGGGCCACGGGCAACCAGGTGCTCGAAAGCCTGACCCCCGCCCAACACATCATCAAAATCGTCAACGAGGAGCTCACTGTCCTGATGGGCAGCGCGCACAGCGAAATCAAGCTGGCGTCCAAGCCGCCCACTGTCATTATGATGTGCGGGCTGCAGGGCTCCGGTAAGACCACCCACTCGGCCAAGCTGGCCGGTTACTATAAAAAGCAGGGGAAACGTCCATTGCTGGCCGCCTGCGACATCTACCGCCCCGCCGCCATCGACCAGCTCAAGGTGGTGGGCGAGCGCGTGGGGGTGCCGGTGTTTGAACTGGGCGACAAGGAAAACCCGGTCACCATCGCCCGGAAAGCACGGAACCACGCCCGCGACTACGGGCACGACATTCTGATTCTGGACACCGCCGGCCGCCTGCACATCGACGAGGAGCTTATGGCCGAGCTCACCTCCATGAAGAGCGAGGCGAGCCCCGACGAAATCCTGCTGGTGATCGACGCCATGACCGGCCAAGACGCGGTAAACGTGGCCAAAAGCTTCGACGAAACCCTGGGTATAGACGGCGTGATCGTGACCAAGATGGACGGCGACACCCGCGGAGGCGCTGCGCTTTCGGTCAAGGCTGTCACGGGCAAGCCTATCAAATTCGTGGGCATGGGCGAAAAGCTGGACCAGCTGGAGCCCTTTTACCCCGACCGCATGGCCTCGCGCATTTTGGGCATGGGCGACATGCTGTCGCTGATCGAAAAGGCCCAGACCGACGTGGACTCCAAGGAGGCACTGCGGGTGGCCCAGCGGCTCAAGTCCAACGCCTTTGACCTGAACGACCTGCTGGATCAGATGCGCCAGATGCGTAAAATGGGTCCGCTTTCCTCCATCATCGGCATGCTTCCCGGCGGCGGCAAGGTGTCGGACGAGGAGACCGAGCAGGGCGAAAACGAGCTGCGCAGGATGGAAAACATCATTGGCTCCATGACCACGCTTGAGCGGGAAAAGCCCGACATCATCAACCCGAGCCGCAAGCGGCGCATCGCCGCCGGCAGCGGCACCAAGGTGGAGGATGTCAATCGGCTGCTCACCCAGTTCCGCCAGATGCAGCGCATGTTCAAGCTGCTGGGCGGAAAGGGCAAAAAGGGAAAGCGCCGCAGGCTGCCTTTTGACCCGTCGCAGCTGTCCGGCATGGGCATGTAAATTCGGTTTATTGCGGGCGGGCCGCCCGCTGTAAATATAATGATCTGGAAATAACCAGCATATGGAAATAAGAATCAGGAGGTGACATAAATGGCTGTTAAAATAAGGCTGCGAAGAATGGGCGCGAAGAAAGCTCCCTTTTACCGCGTAGTGGTGGCGGATTCCCGTTACCCCAGAGACGGCCGCTTCATTGAGGAGGTTGGCTACTACGACCCCACCAAGGAGCCCAGCATTGTGAAGATCGACGGCGAGAAAGTAAAGAAATGGCTCGCCAACGGCGCACAGCCCACCGACACGGTGCGCTCGCTGCTCAAGAAAAACAACATCATCTAATAACCGCAGCCCACCATGCTGCAAGCGAGGTATGACTATGGAAGAACTCATCAAAGCAATCGCACAGGGACTCGTGGACGACAAGTCCGCCGTGGAGGTTTCCAAGGACGAGCCCGACGAGGAAGGAACCATTGTTTACCATATTCATGTGGCGCCCGACGACATGGGCCGCGTGATTGGCAAGCAAGGCAGAATCGCCAAGGCGATCCGCACCGTTGTGCGCGCCGCCGCCACCCGCGTGGGTGAAAAGGCCGCTGTGGAGATCGACTGAACGAGCAATGCGCCTGTGCCAAAGCAGATGCCTCACAGAGCAGAAGAAGCGCCGAAATCAGCACGAAAAAGAAGCGACAACGACAATAAAAGGCGGAGGGCACTTGCCCTCCGCCTTTTGGTGTGGGCGCAAGCCCTTTTTATGGCAATTACAGATCCTGTTCCCGCAGGATGCAGCGGATATCCGAGATCAGGCGGCTTTTGAGCTCGAATAGCTCCGCGTTTTTGCTCCACACAAACACTGTCATCTTCACGTAGCCGTAGGTCTGGTCGGTCAGGCGCACAGCGGGCTTCGGGTCCTTGAGCGCCAGCGGTTCCCGGTCCACCACCTGCAGAGCCAGCTGCTTGGCCAGCTCGAAGTCGCTGCTCTGCTTGACATAAAAGGGCAGGTCCAGCCGTCGGTTTGGCTCGGCCGAGTAATTGATGATGGTCGCCTTGGCCACATCCCCGTTAGGCAGGTAGGTCTTTTTGTTGTCCACGGTCTGCAGGATCGTGTACGCCATGCCTATTTCGCGGATGGTGCCGGGCTGGCCGTTGATCTCCACGTAATCGCCCTTGGCAAAGGGCCGGCTGAACAGCACCGAGATGCCGCCCGCCAAATTGGCCAGGATGTCCCGCACCGCCAGGGAAACGGCCAGGCCCAGCGCGCCAAGGGCCGTAATCAGCGGCGTGAAGTTCACGCCCAGAATGCCCACGCAGGTGATGGCGAGGATTACATACAGCACGATGCGCACAGTGGACAGGATAAAACCGTGCAAGGTCTCATCTGTTTTGGATGTCTTCAGCATCTTCTTTAGAAACCGCATCAGAATGCGGATCAGCACAAATCCGAGCACAAAGAAGAGCGCCGCGGACACCATGAACGGCATATAGGTTTTGAGGAGGTCGAGGAGCCGCTGTCCCAGCTCCCCCACGCTCATGCCGCTGAGCTCATGCAGCTGCTCGTTGATGGCCACGGCGGTCTCAGAGTCGACCTGGGCATCGGATATGGCGGGTATAAGACGCATGGAATCACCACTTTACACATTAGTCAAAAACAGGATATGCGGCCGGACCGGCTTTCATTCCGGCAAAAGCGCGTGGTCCGGCAGGGCGTGGACATGGGCGTGGCCCAGGGTATCCCGCCGGGCGTAGTCAAAGCACAGGAACAGGGGTTCTTGCCCGCCCCGGGGGTCGAAGGGGAAGCGCTCCACATACAGCATGCCGCCTCCGGGCCGCTTGTAAAAGGCCGCCAGGGCCTGCCGGTGGCGGGCTGTCAGGTCCACATCCACCCAAGCGGGCAGGCGCTTGGGCTTTTCGTGCAGCGCCATATCGTATTTGCACAGCC
>Ga0153945_1000179_pt1 | contig 19669 bp, 21 predicted proteins | sample TSNJ029MetaG_FD_104720 | JGI IMG/M metagenome (GOLD analysis project Ga0153945, IMG submission 104720) | Attine ant fungus gardens microbial communities from New Jersey, USA - TSNJ029 MetaG | ecosystem: Host-associated > Fungi > Mycelium > Unclassified | place: USA: New Jersey, Wharton State...
AAACGATAGGGAACGTGTGGAAACGCTGGTTGCGGAGCATATGAAGGACGTCGACATGTCCGGGCAATGGTCGATTGACATTCTTCTGGACGATTACGGAAAGCCCTGGCTTATAGACATGGCACAAGCTGTGCGCTCCGTATACTGGAAATGGGATTTTGCCGGGAGAGAAAAACCGGCGCCAAAACCGTTTACCCCGGAGCTTGCCCAAGGTCGCTGGTATACCCTATTCCGGCACTATGAGGGCGTCGGAATGGGCAGCCTGCCACCCGTTGAGGTGATGGGTGTCTCCCAGGACATGGAATACCTGAAAAAAGAGGTTCGGGAGGATTACAACATCCTCATTGGAAACTACCGGGAGCTGAAGCAGCAGGAATGCCATCATAACGATGGGTATTTTTTCATTGCTACCGGACCGAATGAAAAGATCCATTACGGCATCCAGCCGGCAAGGGCCTTACCTGAAGCGTATGAAGCCGCCAAGATGATTAAAAAATCAAGCGCCGACTAACTCTGAACTTTGTACAAGGGAATGGTGGGAAAACCCGCCGTTCCCTTTCTTTTTTTGAGCCCCGGACGTTAAGAAACCGCTACGCGGCGGGTAAAAGAACATGCAAAAGAGCCTTAGCTGTTATCTAAGGCTCTTTTGTTCGCATTGTGTGTCCGGCTATAGATCTTTATTTAAGTAGATTTTAGTAGACGCCATTATGGAAATACCGAAAACCGCTATGCTCGCTAAAGCTAATACAATATTTTTTATACTGGCAGGTATTGTTGCCAATGCTGAAAAATCAATTGTGATATTCGCAAAGAGATCAGTAAATAGCATTGGCCCAAGCGCAAGTGCAAGAATAGCTATCGTAAAAATAAACCTTGCTTTTACGGCCCCAAACTTAAACTCAACAGGTATGTAAATTCCGTATATGATTATGCCGACCAATAAAACGGTTAAAATCGCGGTTAAGTCGAGAACACCGGCTCGGTTTACAACCAACATCACAAGAGTATATGCAATATAGCAATATGCAAATAACAAAAGAAAAAAGGTATATTTTGCCTTTACAAAGGTACTGCGCGGATACGAACTGGCACACAATAACGCGGCGGCTTTTGGATATTTAGCCTCTTCCTGCGAAATAACTTGCAATAACACGATTTCTCCCAAAGCAACTATGTACAGGAAAGAGATGAGCCCTTCAATTTGGGGAGCAACAACTGTAACAAACAAAGGAAATGCAATAATAAACAGCATTATCACCAACACATACTTTTTTGCAATTAAGATATCCTTCTTTACCAAATGCAATAACATCATTATTGCCCTCCTTCAACATGAGCCAACATAATATTCTCAATGGTCGGCCTCTCAACCAAAATATCCGCCATGCTTTTTTGTACTTCTGAGAGTTTGTCTGTCACTCCGGTAAAACCAAAGTCTGTCGTTTGAATACTAAGGAATAACTTTCTATTCTCGTCATTAAGTGCTTTATTATCACCCTTTACCAGACGAAAATTGTCAAGTAAGCAGTCCTTTTCTTTTTCAAACAATATTTTACCGTTATGTATGAGAATGAGCATATCGGCTACCTTATCCAAATCAGATGTAATATGCGTCGAAAAGAATACGCCTTTACCACCTGGCTTCATGTAATCTGTCATTATTTCTAAAAGCTGGCTTCTAACCAAAGGGTCAAGGCCGCTTGTCGGTTCGTCCATAATAAGCAGGTCAGCCCCATGCGATAGTGCAAGCGTCAACGCGAATTTTGTGCGCATACCCCTTGACAGCGTTGAAATCTTTTGACGGGGATTGAGCGTAAATCTGTCCATATATTCTTTATAGTCTTTGTCGCTCCACCCTGAGTAAGCGGGAGCTATTATGCTTTTCATTTCATCCATTGTCAACTCGTCATAAAAATAGCCCTCGTCCAGCACGATACCAATACGGTTTTTCAATTCCTTTTCGTTGCTTTCCATATCTTTCCCAAAAACCTTGATTGTGCCGGAAGCCTTATGCGCAAGGCCAAGAATTATGCGTATCGTGGTAGTCTTTCCCGCGCCATTGACACCGATAAAGCCTGTAATGCAATCCTCCGGCAGAGTAAAGCTAACATCATTCAGCGAAAATTTCTTATAGGATTTATTCAGCCCTGTAACTTCTAATATGTTGCTCATGATTAGTCCTCCTCATATAGAATATCCATCATCGAATTTAATTCTTCTTTAGTGATATTCAGGATTTTTGCCGTATCAATCAATTCCTGCATTTTTTTCTCAACCATGTGCCGTTTGGAATCTCTCAAAAGCTCCACATTCCCTGTTGATACGAAAGTGCCAATACCAACCTGACTTGTGGTAAACCTCTCCTGCTCCAACTCGTCATATACACGCCGAATAGTCAGGACGCTAACTTTTATGTCATTGGCGAAACTTCGGATAGATGGTAATGGATCGCCTTCTGCCAATTCGCCTTTTAGAATAGCGTCAATGATTTGCTCTTTTATCTGCTGATATAGCGGTTTATCGCAAGCATAGGAAATCAATATTTTCATTCACATCACCTGTAATTATGTAGTGTGTATCCTTACAATATACACTATACACTATAAACACATAATAGTCAATAAATTAGTAGGAAACCACAAGAGCCACGGAAAATTATACCGTGGCCTTATTTTTGTAAAAACATTATTTAACTTGACGATCTGCGTCCTGGAATCAGGTATGGAAGCGCTGGTTGCGGAGCATATGAGGGATGTCGATATGTCCGGGCAATGGTCGATAGACATTCTCTTGGACGATTACAGAAACCCGTGGCTCATCGACATGGCGCAGGGCGAGCGCTCTGCATACTGGAAATGGGATTCTGCCGGAAGAGAAAAACCGACGCCAAAACCGTTCATCCCGAAGATTGCGGAGAGCGGCCCGGACGAGGGGATCCATTACAAACCTACATGGATATTGCCCGGAACGAAAGAGGATGAGGTTGCAGAGCTGTCTGCAGAGTAAGACATCGAATCGCTCCGTTTGAATTGAAAGCGAATTTAAACATAAAGGAATGGTGATGACAATACGCCATTCCTTAGTATTTTATAGAGATTGGATAAACGCTCATTTAACCGCACTGCGTTCCTTACATATATTCTCTTGCATATTAATAACGACGAATGGAGCGAGCCGGAGTAAACAAGGAACGGACCACAACAGGGTTTAACCCTGATGAGATAGATGCAGGTATGAAAAAATGAAGGGAGCTTGCCAATGTCACTGTATTTGCTGAGCAAAGTCATTAAGCACAAAAGGATCATGTCGGTGCTGTTACTGCTGTCCATCATTCTGCCCCTGCTGGTAATGTGCGCGGTCGCTACCACGCAATACCGTCTGCTGAAAAGCAACGAGCAGCGCAAAACCGAGGTTGCCGCCATCATGGAGAGGCGGGATGCCATTATTGCGCGGAACGAAGCTTTCAGCCATTATGCTCGCGAATCAAGCGGGTATGTGGAGGACACCGGCAATCTTGCGGTTGCCCCGGAAAGCATATCGGGCCTGCGCGGCCTGGATCGGGAAACCGTTGAAGCCATCCAAAAGGATGTGCTTTCGAAGTATGATCCGGAATTAGAATTGCAGTTATGGGAGCATCTCGACAGCCTGAAAAACCCTGCATCCAGCCCGAAAGGATAATCTACCGGCAAACGCCCCGATCAAGGGGCGTTTTTATTTTCGATCCCAACATACTTAGGACCGAATGCTTCGTCAGTTAGGCCTGCCCGATATATAACATACTAAATTGAATTTCTTTAGATGACGGGAGGGGTGCAGGTTTTATTGATAAATCCATAAACCAAAATGAGAATCGAGCAAGGGAGAAGATGTAGTGGGAAAGATTTGTGTTGATGAGAAAACCAAAGCGCTGTTTGAAGAAAATGCAAGAAAAGAAATCGGAAAAAGCTTTAAAATGGTATCCTGCGAAATTGGGTCCGAGTTTAAGAGCGCCAAGTACAGCGCTGTAGGTAGAATCACATGGTATGACGGCACCGCGAAAGTTTCGGTTGATTTCTCTGAGGATGGGCAAATCAAATACTGGAGCATGAAGGGGGATAGTATTGAACTGGAAAGCAAGCGTCAAGGGACGATTTACCTGCAGGATGTGGTTAGACTGTCGGATCCAAGCTACAGAAGAAATGTTTGGTGCGCGGTCCAGCTAAAAAATGTAAAGCCCGGTCCATGGGATGTATATGTTGCAGCTGCAAAGATTGATATATGGGGGCATAGAACCTATATACTGGAGTTGTACCACCAGAATAATGAAGATTTTAGGCAATGGCACAGGGAGGAAGCCGTGTTGGGCGTTGACAGCGGAACTATGTCCGTGTTTGACGATTACATATACTGCATCAAAGATGGAAGCGAGGAAAAGTTTGAAAAGGATGAGTCAGCCAAATGGTCGTTTCGAGAGAAATGCTATGAAGCTGCGGACTCAGGCGATTGCGGATTCTACATTCAGGAAGGCCGTGCGGTGGGCGTCGTTTGTAAATCCGGTATCGGCGACGGATCTTATCATTATTCCGTAGAGAAAGACCGCGGCGGGAGGATAATCGCAATCCAGATCAGCTTTCTATAGGAGGTATCGAATTGAATACTCCATCGCAATTAACCGATAGCGTGGATATCCGGAATCTAGCGAATTTCAAGCAGTTTTTTAAAAAAGGCGGGAAACTCCGTATTTTAAAATACACAATGCGTCCGGATATGGCCGGACTTGTAATCGAGGCAAAAGAAGTACGAAGCGATCATGTGTATTATTGTGTTTTTGGCGAGCCGACTCACAAGGTATCACTGGTCAATCGCGGCCGGGGAATGAGGATGGATTTTGGGCGTGCGGTGGAATATGAGTTTTGCGGTAATACCGTGAAAAGGCGTATTTTAAACAAAGATGGGTCGCTGAGAAACGAAATTCATTGGGAGGTACTGGAGCCTGACCTGCCGCAACAGAGCGCTTGTGCTTAAAGGGGAGTTTGAAAATGGATAATCGTTATAAGTTCAGAGCATGGGATCCCCTGAACAAAGAAATGCACTATATGAAAATGGCTTTGTATCAAGGGGATGAGCAAAAAGCTTTTGTATTGCCACAAGAGGAGCAATCACTGGCAAACGCCTATTCAAGCATGAATTTGGATGCCGTTGTTATTATGCAATGCTCCGGTTCTTTGGCCACGAAATCATACAGAGGAGAGGAACCGGACGACAAGCTTTTATACGACGGCGACATTGTGTACATCCCTGATTGGCAGTGTTATAGCGTGGTCTATTGGTATCTTGGGTCATGGTTCTTGAAATTTGATTCCTGCGATGAATACTTGTATGAAAACGCCGGTATGTGCGAAATTGTCGGCACCATCCATGAGCATCCTGAACTGCTAAGCAAAATCTAAAACGAGAATTATCTCAAGCTTCGGGAGAGGATGATAATAATAGAAATCAACAAAGAGAAGCTACATAACAAGGGAATCGAAACGGTAGAAGTTGAATTGAACTCGGAATATGTCAACCCTGCTATTGAACAGGTTCTTGCCCGGAGCACTTACAGTTCAGATGATGTTCAAGCGTTTTCACTAACAATCACAGGGCATGATAACCGGGCAGAAAGCGTGGCAATATTGGGCAATGTTGACGCGGTTCTTCATAGGAATACAAAAAACCTGATGCTTAGCGATAATCTGAAGTCCTGCAAAAGCGTGGTTTTTATTTACACGCTTTACATCGAGACGGATTTCTCAGGTTGTGGCATCGCTTCTTACATCCTGGAGCGACTGCATATATGGGTTAAGCAAGAGCTTGGTTGTGGAGTTGACGCGGTGCTCCTTTCGCCGGTTCCGCAATACAAAAATGAAGAGGGCGCTATTGTTCAAGTGCCTATAGGGGTTGAATACTTCGTACAGGTTATGAAACTAATTAATTTTTACAAGGATCGGGGATTCGAATTTTGCGACGATTTACTCATTATGGCTAAGCCAACATTAAAAAACAGTGAAAAGCCAAAATAACGGCAGAAAGGAAAATATATGAAGGCAATCATCAAAAGAGATGGACGTGTTGTAGCTTTCGACGAAAATAAAATCGCACTGGCGATTGAAAAAGCTTTTGCCGCCTCCGGGGAAACTGTCGTGTCCAAAGAGGAAATGACCGAGATATGCACCGGGTATGCACAGAGCATCGTGTTTGTGGTCGACAGAAAATACAATGACCCCGTATTCATCGAGGACATTCAAAACGAGGTGGAAACACTGTTAATGGAGACCCACCCGCAAACGGCAAAAAAGTATATCCTTTATCGGGAGGACCGCCATAGATCCCGCGACAAACAATCAAGGCTAATGAAAACCCTTGACGATATCGCCAGAAGTGACGCCAAGAACTCCGATTTGAAGCGGGAGAATGCCAACATTGATGGGAATACCGCGATGGGAACCATGTTGAAATTCGGCTCCGAAAGCGCAAAGGCATACTACAAAACCCATGTTCTCCCTTCACGAACACGGACGGCGCACGAAGAGGGAGACATACATATTCATGACCTTGATTTTCTGACGTTGACAACTACCTGTTGCCAGATTGACCTGACCACGCTTTACAAAGGCGGGTTTTCCACCGGGCATGGGTATCTGCGCGAGCCCAACAGTATCCAAAGCTATTCCGCACTTGCCGCGATTGCGCTGCAGGCCAACCAGAACGACCAGCACGGCGGACAAAGCATTCCAAACTTCGACAGGGATATGGCGCCAGGCGTTTTGAAGACATACCGAAAGGTATTCAAAAGCCGGCTTATTGACGCGCTTGAGGATCTGTGTGACACGGCATGCTCGTTTGACGGAGAAAACCCGCTGGACCTGTTTGTCAGCGATCTAATCAAGTATCTTTTCGGTAAGCATGAATTCGGATTGGATGCTCACGAGGCATTCGATCAGGAGCTTGCAGCCAGCCTGTGGGATAAACTGAATTGCGGGGAAACCGGAGAGGGTATGCCCGAGCTTGCAATCAAGCGGGCGCATATACGCGCTATGAAAGAAACGGAAGCTGCGACCCACCAAGCAATGGAGGCTTTCATTCATAACCTGAATACTATGCATAGCCGCGCTGGCGCTCAGGTTCCGTTTTCCAGCATTAATTATGGTACGGACACGTCGCCGGAAGGCCGTATGGTTATCAGAAATGTCCTGCTCGCCACTTTGGAAGGACTGGGTCGGAGCGAAACACCTATCTTTCCAATCCAAATATTCCGGATGAAACGCGGTATTAACTTCGATCCTGGCGAGCCCAATTATGATCTGTTCCTACTTGCCTGCAAGGTGTCGGCAAAACGCCTTTTCCCTAACTTCAGTTTTCAGGACGCGCCGTACAACCTTCAGCACTATAAGCCGGGCGATCCCCGCACTGAGATAGCGTACATGGGGTGCCGGACCCGTGTCATAGGGAATGTACACGACAAGGATCAGGAAATCAGTTACAGTCGCGGGAATCTGTCGTTTACCACAATAAATCTACCCAGGCTGGCCATTAACGCAAAGGCTGCGGCGCCGACAGATTGCTTCGAGCATTTTTATGGACTGTTGGATGAAAAGCTGGAGCTGGTTGCAGAGCAGCTGCTCGAGCGGTTTGCAATACAGTCCTCCAAAAAGGTTCGGAACTTCCCATTCCTTATGGGGCAGGGGATCTGGCTTGGATCAGACAAGCTTGGTGAGGATGACACAGTGGGTGAAGTGCTTAAGCATGGGACCCTTTCCATTGGGTTTATCGGGTTGGCGGAGGCGCTGACAATGCTGACCGGCAGCCACCATGGAGATAACGAGGAGGCACAGCAGATCGGGCTTGCGATTGTAAAACACATGCGCGATTATTGCGATCGCAAATCCGAAGAGACAATGCTCAATTTTACCCTGCTGGCTACCCCGGCTGAAGGCTTATCCGGCCGTTTCGTCAAGATCGACATGGAAAAGTATGGGTTAATCGCAGGTGTAACGGATAAAAAATACTACACCAACAGCTTCCATATCCCTGTCGGCTTCGAGATATCGGCCTACGATAAGATCCGGTTGGAAGCACCGTACCACGCCTTGACCAATGCAGGCCACATCACATATATTGAGTTGGACGGCGATGTATCCAACAATATCGAGGCTTTTACTGCACTGATTCGGTATATGGCCGAGGCAGGCGCGGGGTATGGAGCGATTAATCATCCCGTTGACCGCGATCCTGTCTGTGGTTACTCCGGAGTCATACATAACGAGTGCCCCGGTTGCGGAAGGGATGAGGGTGATGGAAAACAGAACTTTGAGAGAATCCGCCGCATTACCGGTTATCTGGTCGGAACGGTAGAGCGTTTTAACGACGCTAAGCGGCAAGAAGAGCGAGATAGGGTGAAGCATGTGGGAAATACCAAGGAGCATTACGAAAGGCTGTAGATTGATATTTGTACTACAGGGTTACCTGCTTATTATCTATTAGCGGAACATGTAAATTTAAAGGGTGAGCGATCAGCTCGCCCTTTTTTTTATTTTACTATATTACGCTTTAGCACATACAAAGGCCCCGATCAAATTTGACCGGGGCAATATTATTAAAATCAATTCAGCAGTTAACTTCGATTATTTCGTCTGTGCTGAACTCCTTTTTGTTCTTCCAATACTCCGCTACCTCCGATTTAGTAGCCACCCGTATGATGCTATGTCCACAATCCGGACAAGAACTGTCATCTTTCCTTTTTTCAAAACAATATAGACATTTTCCACATGTATAAATCGCCATGCTTTCGCCCCTTACACTTACTAGGAAATAGTATAGACCATACAGAGAAAAAACGCAATACTCGTCCTGCTTCGACTTTTCCCGCTGTGGCGTCACAATAAGGGAGTCCTTATTGAGTGCGAAAATTGGATTAAAATTATATTTATGTTTCCCTGAGAGTTTTCATCTGCAGTTTTTTCTGACATAATTATTACAACTCCAAAAGAAAGGAATCTATGATATATGTCAGAAATAGAGAATTCTTGCCTTGAAGTGAAGATTCCCGCCGTGCTTGCAGACAATTTGAGAGCCGCAGCGGACTGTCAGGGAATAACTGTGGAGGAGGCAGCCGCAGCCGCGGTTGAGTCTTATCTGAAAATGTTCGATGAGGTCATTGGTGATAGCGCCCTTGAGGATAGCGCTGTACAGGCGATGATCAGGAGCATTTTTCCGGATGAGGGAACTGAGCGCCGCGGAATAGTATTGAAGCTCCCAGGCGTTGCATCTGATACCGAAACATAAAAAAACGGGAAGCCGACCGTCCGGACGACTTCCCGTATCACTCGGTATTTTTCTTTTTTGTTTACCCCGCCAGTTTCATGTATGACGCGTACTTACTGCACGATACGGAATTCTGCACATAGATGAGAATGCACGCAGCAATCTCTTTCCTGCACATGCTTTCCAGATCAGGAAGTACTTCGTCCAACCCGTTATACGTTGCTTTCTTGTTGAAATTCTTAAGGGTATTGATAGCTACGTTCTCTGCCATTTGCACCTTACTGTCCAGTTCGTGCGGATCGATCAATACCTCTTCCACTGTCCGGAAGCCGGTCCTTGCGTGCGCACGATATTGCTCCCTTTGGGAAACAAGGCTGTAGAATCGACCAAACACCAATGCGAGGTATCGCACGGCGTCCGCCTCATCTTGGATTGCGGCGAGTTGTTGGATGCTTCTCATGTTGATACTGTTTGTGTACATTATTCGTTTCCTCCTAACCTGCCCTTAATCTAAGGGAACAGGAATTTGTGTACCGAGTGATGTAGGTAAACACTCCATTCATCAGAAATCAGTACCAACGTCAATATGTAAGAAATCCCGTGAACCCAACTTGTGATTATTTCTGGCTATCAGAAAATAATCCTAATTAGTCATTCCTAACACAAATCAATCAAAAACCGCAATGGAGGAAATAATTTATGTTGTTTAACGAGTTTCAGGATACATACCGTATAAAGGCAAATGAACAGCAAAAAGCCGCCTTGACCAAAGTGAGCGGTCCGGTCCTGCTGCTCGCGGTGCCCGGCAGCGGAAAAACAACCGTCATCGTAAACCGTGTGGGCTATATGATACATTGTCAAGGCATTTCTCCCTCCAATATTTTGACGCTCACCTTTACCGTAGAGGCCGCCAGGCAGATGGCGGATCGCTTCATGGATAGGTTTGGCGCCGACATTGTGGATAAGCCCCATTTTTCTACAATTCACAGCTTCTGTTTATCGGTAATCAATCGCAGCCGGTCGCGTTACGGTATCGCTCCGCCAGAATTAGAGCCGGACAACAGCTTTCTGATCCGCAAGGCATATACAGCGATAACGCACGAATTTGCCGGGGATAACACGATCAAGGAACTGACACAAAAGCTGACTTTCGCGAAGAACATGATGTACGGTGACGCGGAGATCTCCGAGATTGAGTGTTCGGAAATCAATTTTCTGAAGTTTTATAAAAAATATGAATCAATAAAAAAAGCCGGCGGTCGAATGGATTTCGACGATCAGCTTATCCTGGCTCACAAAATGCTGCAGAGTCACCCCGAGCTTCTACAGGAATACCAGAGCCAGCACCGGTATATCAGTGTGGATGAAGCTCAGGATACCTCTTATGTGCAGCATAAGATTATTGAGATGCTGGCGGCCGCTCATCGCAATATCTTTATGGTAGGCGATGAGGATCAGTCAATTTACGGGTTCCGGGCCGCTTATCCGGACGCGCTGACAGGTTTCCGCACGACTTACCCGGATTCCGAAATTCTATACATGGAGACCAACTACCGCAGCACCGGTGAAATAGTTAAAAAAGCCGGGGGTTTCATCACTCAGAACACAGAGCGCTACCCTAAAAATATGAAAACGGAAAACCCCGCAGGCGATGGGATATCCCATACGGTTGTCAATGACGCAGGCCTGCAGTACCGGCATCTTATGGAGCAGCTTCGGAAGGATATGGACGGAAAGCACACGACAGCGGTATTGTACCGCAACAATGAATCCGCCCTGCCGCTGCTGGATTTGTTGGAAAAGAACAATATTCCGTTCCGATACAAGGAAGGCGGCGGTGAAGCTTTCTTTGGACACTTTGTGGTATCCGATATCGTTGCGTTGCTTCGTTTGTCACAGGATCCCGGGGATCTGGATGCGTACACAAAAGTTTATTACAAACTGGGCGCTTATTTATCAAAACAGTCTGTTGAATTGCTGAAAATAAAGAGGAGGGTAAAAAAGAAACTAAATCTGTTTACAGTCCTTGCCGAACAGCCTGAGTATGCACGCCAAAAAAAGCGTCTGGATGAAATAGAATCATCCCTCAAGCAAATCAGAGGTCGCAAGCCATATGAAGCAATTCAGGGGATCATGTACGAACTACGCTATAGTGAATGGATGGATCGGATGCGAGGCGATGGGTATTCAGAGTTGGGGATGCGGCAAAAACTGGATACACTCTTGGCGGTGAGCCAGGAATATTCCACAATACCAATCTTTCTGGCGCGGCTTGAATATCTGTCTGGTTACAAAGGATCAAGCGAGAGGTGCGATCTCACTCTTGCAACCATCCATGCCAGCAAGGGTTTGGAGTTTGACAATGTAATCATTATTGACGCCTACGAGGGTATTCTGCCTTCAGAGCGGGCCGTTAAGGACCGGAAATCCGGCAATCACAAGTCATACGAGGAAGAAGTGCGGTTGTTTTATGTCGCAGCCACCCGCGCCCGCAGCAAGTTGGAAATCCTCACTGCGAGAACACGCTTTGGCAAGTCGTTGGTAGGCTCCCCCTTCGTGGATCAATTGCTGGGGATTAAAAAAGCCGAGCCGTTAAAACCCGTAAAGCCGGCCGATCCGCTTGCCGCGGATTTCAAAAGCGATAAGCTCAAACTGAATAATCCTATGCCGCCCGGCGCAGAACGGTATAAACCGGGCAAGAAGGTAAGCCATCATAAGTATGGAGATGGTTTTATCGTACGCGTCGAGGGTAATGTTTTGTCAATCATGTTCGGTCAGGAAAAGATCCGTCAGTTTGACCTGATCCGCTGCATAGAAGATGGCTTGATAAAATTGGCGTGAATTGCTCAAACAATAAAGATATTACATAACGGTGCGTTTCCACTTTCGGATTAAAGGAAAGGCACTTTCAATGGCAAAATCAAAGAAAGACTCCCCCAGAATTGTGTGAAACAGGAGAGCCTTTCTTCTTTTATACGATACGTCGTGGCCCCGTCGTCTTTTTCAGCATGAAATCGCTGCCATTAATAAATCTTGCGCCTGCTTTTTGGTAGAAACGTACAAGAGCTCTACGCCTTTCATCATAATCCACAGCCTCTAGTTTCGAAATTACCCCTCCCTCATTTCTCTCCTGTGGAATGGGAGTGAGACAAACTACATCGTAATCGAAATTATGGGCGAAATGAAATAACCCTTGAAAATTCTCAAAGACATAACTACCGATTCCCAGTCCTCTGTATTCCGGCTCCAAGTACAGCTGATCCAAGTATAGAATTTTGCATGGTACACCGAGGACGGAATTCCTGATGTATCCGCTCTTGTCAGTGATCGCTTCTGCAAAATCGTAAAGCTCCTGGCTGATAATGTCGCAGAAAATGAGAAAAGGAAATTCCTGTTGCAACTCCCGGCAGCAGTTGATCCAGGTTCCACAGACTATTCCAATATCTGCTACAGCACTATCCTGCTCATCTCGTCCCGTGATGGTGGCACTGAAATCCCAGGAAAACCTGTATGTTATGCACTGGTCATCATACCACTCCTGGAATGGCATACCATCAAAACAGACGGAATTGTACCGGCTGTTGGAAAAATCCAACGAAAGATATTCAATTCCCCTTTTCTGCAGTTTTTTCGTTTCTAGCATAACGCATCCTCCTTTAGTAGTTGGCTTTTGCTATATATGTTAGAAACATAGTACTTGTAAACTGAATATACAGAAGGTACATCCGCTTCCTGGAAGAGATAGGGAGACCTGATTTTCTTTTATCTTTACAGGAGAGCTTTGTTTTTCCGTAAACTCCAACATACTTGATTATCGAGATCAAGCAAGGAGCGAAACGATGAAACAGCAAGCTATCACCTATACCAAAGATAAAGACTGCACCATTAATACGCCAGTTACTTTAGGACTTCCCGATACTCCAATCTACGGTACCGGGAAACGAATCAAACCGAGATACCCGGGAAAATGCGATACTGCGTATCAGCGCTCTATCTTTCTGCCGGGACTGCTGCCGTTGGAGCAGTACGACCGAATTATTCTCCTCCTGAGCGGCGGTAAGGATAGCGTCGTGGCTTTATGGAAACTGATAGAGCTGGGAGTGCCAAGAGAGAAGATAGAGCTTTGGCATCATAGTATCGACGGAGGGCACCCCGAAAGAAGGATGGACTGGCCGGTCACGCAGGCTTACATCAATGCTTTTTCAGAAGCTGTAGGCGTACCCTTGCGCACAAGCTGGCGTGTAAACGGGTTTTTTGGAGAGTTGTACCGCATTGGCGCCAGTTATCCCATTGAATATGAAGACAATGGAGTTATAAAGACTTGCAGACTCTCTCCAAAACAGCAAAGAAGCGAGGAGCTTCGTGAATTGATCCTGCAAGGCATCTGCACAGAGGAAGAATTGCAGGAATTTGGTCATCGCTATAAGTTCCCGGCCAAATCAGGCGATCTGTCCCGACGGTGGTGCAGCGCCAACTTGAAGACTGATGTTGCCAAAAGCGTCATCTGCAATCTCAATTGGCTGAATGAGTTACACTCCCTTGGAGACGTTGGCAAGTTCCCGGCGAAAGGAGGGATCCACACCGGCAGGTGGTGCAGCCCACAACTCAAGCGAGAAGTAGCCGATAACCTGATCCGACATTTCAATGAGCTAAAGGAGCTTGGTTCTCCCCGGCATAAGTTTCCGGCGAAGGGCAGCTCTCAGAGTGGGCGGTGGTGCAGCGGATCATTAAAGGCGCAAATACAGGACAGGGTGACGGTTGGCCTGGATAACTTCAGTGAGAACATCAATATTCTGGTGGTTTCCGGTGAACGGCGCGGGGAGAGTCCCGGGCGGGCACTGTACAATGAGATTGAAATCCACCGCACCAATGCGGTAGCCAGAGCAAAGCGCCTTGTCCACCAATGGCGCGCGGTTATCGATTATTCGGAACGGGATATCTGGGCTGTACTGCAGCGTTATGGCTCCGTGCCGCATCCCTGCTATTCTATCGGGTGGAGCCGTTGCTCCTGCATGATGTGTATATTCAGTGAACCGCGGCACTGGGCCGGGATCAGAGAGCTTTTCCCGGACGATTACGAAAAAATCCGGAAAGATGAAATAGAATTGGGTTTCACGATTGACAATACCAGGGATCTGGACACATATGTAGGGGACGCACAGAGCTGCGTTGATTATTCAGACGATAAAGCCATCCGTCAGACCTTGACAGGCGAGTTTGAGCCTACCGATATTTTTATTGCACCTTATCTGTGGAGGATACCGGCAGGAGCCTTTAAGGGCAGCGGAGGGGGCCCGTGCTAAACATTCAAGCCATGCTTATGGAATCACGGTGATCGGCGTGATTATCTTACATACTAATGCCACATGGAAGTATGGCGACTGGAGTGATTGAATATTTCGCCGGCGCCATACTCCAAATAGCAGAGGAGTGTGTATCGAATGGAATTACAACAGGCAATTCAGAGGGTCGAATGGCTAAGGCAGCAGATCCGTCGCCACAACGAGCTTTACTATGTGCAAGACGCACCGGAGATCACGGATGGGGAATACGATACGTTGATGCAGGAGCTGCGGCAGTTGGAGGAGACATATCCCCATCTTGTCAGCGAGGACTCCCCAACTCAGGTTGTTGGGGGCCGTCCGGACGCAGGGAAGGAAGTCGAGTTGACGGTACCCATGCTAAGCCTGCGCGATGTCTTTAGCGAGCCGGATGTGGTCCGGTTTGTTGATTCTGTAAAGGAGCGGCTTGGTGATAGCGTCCGCTTTATCGTGGAACCAAAAATCGATGGACTGTCCGTTTCTTTGGATTACCGTAATGGTAGCTTTGAGCTTGGCGCCACTCGTGGAGACGGAAGGGTTGGCGAGAATATTACTGAGAACCTTCGCCGGGTCAACGGCGTGCCGGATCATATTGATCACAAACCGCGCTTAATTCTTCGCGGCGAGGTCTTTATGCCGGAATCAGCCCTCCTGGAGGCGAACCGAATCCGGGAAGAAAATGATGAAAGGCTGTACAAAAACACACGCAATTGCGCGGCAGGAACACTCCGGCAGGGAGATCCCCAGATAGTGGAAGACCGAAAACTGCATCTTTTTGTGTTCAATCTACAGCTGGATGAAGGTGATCCCCGGAAAAGCCACCTTGAAACCAAGCGCTTTATCGAGGGCCTCGGGTTTTCGTTTTGCCCGACTTATGGGTTATACAGCGAATCGAGCGAGGTATTGGCGGCAATCCGGCAGATTGATGAGCTGAGAAAAAGCCTGACATACGGGATAGACGGCGCTGTCGTCAAAGTTGATGATTTTCATGGTCGGGAGATTCTGGGGGATACCGAGAAATACCCAAGATGGGCAGTTGCCTATAAATATCCGCCGGAGCAGAAGCAGACAACTGTGAAGGATATCATCCTGCAGGTCGGCCGGACCGGGCGCATTACGCCGGTTGCTTTGATGACGCCGGTTGAACTGGCCGGAACAACAGTATCCAGGGCGGTTTTACATAACCAGAACCAAATTGATCGCTTGGATATCCGAATCGGAGATACAGTGGTGGTGCAGAAAGCAGGGGATATCATCCCAGCTATCGTTCAGGTCGTCACCGAAAAGCGCAAGGCTGGGGCGGTAAAGTATACAATACCATTATTCTGTCCGGTGTGCGGGGAAACTGCTGAATATGTGGATGGCGGAGCGGACCTGCGATGCCAAAACTTGACCTGTCCCGCTCAGCGCCAACGCAGAGCCGTGTTTTTCGCCTGCAAGGATTGCATGGATATTGACGGCTTGGGGCCGGCGACAGTAGAAGCTTTAATCAAGGAAGGGTATCTCGAAAAACCATCTGACATGTATCTTCTCCACGAGCGCCGTGAAGAGCTGATTCAGTCGAATTGCATCGGCAGGGAAAAGACGGTCGACAACCTGCTCGCCGCCATAGAAAAGTCAAAAAGCAGGGACTTGCCCTATGTCATCAAAGCTCTGGGCGGCCGCATTATGGGGGAACGTGTAGGAAAGATTCTCACAAAACGCTTTGGCAGCATGGAACATATTGTTACTGCTACGCTGGAAGAGGTTGCGGTACTCGACGGCATCGGCGATAAGACGGCAAAAGAAATCATCAAGCTATTTTCCAACCAGGCAATTCTGGAAATGCTTTATGTTATGGAACAGGCCGGCGTAAACATGGTTGGCCAGAAACTAGCGGCTCAAGGAAATGCCTTAGAGGGAAAGGTCTTTGTCATTACCGGCACTTTGCCCACCCTCAAGCGGGCTGAAGCAAAAAGACTCATAGAAGCTAACGGCGGAAAGGTAAGCGGCAGTGTTTCAAAGAAAACCTCTTATCTTCTTGTTGGCGAGGATCCGGGCAGCAAGCTCAACGATGCAACGGAAAATGGAGTTGCTATCATCACAGAAGAAGAACTCCTTGAGATGATAGCAGATTAGCAAAGCCTAAGGAGAGTGAATGACAATGGAGCAGACAACAATATGTCATCCGAATAATCCTTGCAACAATTATTATGGGAAATGCCTGGACGTAAAAATTACAAATTGCTGTAACGGAAAATGCGCGTTCTGCATTGAGCGAGGCGGATACAGCCCGCCTCCCGCACCGGTAGAACGGCTTATTGAGGCAACTAACCAGCTCACGGACTACCAGACTATTCTGATATTGGGCGGCGAACCCTTTATGTATCCCCATCTTGAGGAGTATCTGGCCGGTATCCAGGAAAAGCGGGAGATTTTTATCACAACCAATGGTTCCTGCTTTATCACTGAGCAGTTGTGCCGGATCGCCCATTTGCTTACTGCGGTGAACATCTCCATCCATCATTACGACCAAAAAGTAAACAGCTCTGTTTTTGGAACCGATATATCGTTTGAGCGCATTGAAAAGGCGATTTCGTTGTTGAAGACAGCAGCTGTCAAGGTTCGAGTCAACACTAACCTTATCAAGGGACTCGGTTGGAACAGGTCTGAAATTGTAAAAATGCTTCGGTTTGCACGCAGCCTGGGAGCGGATGAGATCCGGTTTTCCGAATTACAAAACTGTCCGGAGTATTATTGTTCGGCACGGGATTTACTGCCCGATTTACCCGAAGAACCGTTTTCACAAGGATGCGAACACGAGTTGACGCCATATGGCAGCTTAAAAGTATTCGCCCGTCAGACCTGCGGTTTGGTTAATTCAGCATGTGAAATGCCCGAAAAACCGGCACGAAAGGGTTCCAGTACAAAAGTCCTTTACCCTGACGGTACAGTCTTGCCCGGTTGGTTTTCAAACGAACATAAAGCCGGTGACCGCAAAAAAGGAATCAGTTCCACATGCCATCGAGGATGCCATTAATTGCTCGTAGCTGACACGAAACGGGACACGGATTGACCGTGTCCCGTTCAAAACTAAAATCAATTGCATGATGTGATTGACAGAGCTCAAACAGACGGTAACTGAAATTTATGTTTTCCTATGTAAAAGAATTTTTTGCCGAATACCGCTGCATTACGGAGGGATTACGTTTATGGCAAAAGACAACTATTATTCTGAGGATTATATTGTCAGGCATGGGATACTTGCAGTGATTAACGAGATCTTTACATACTCAAGAGGCATGGGAATTAACAGATTGTTTAGCAGCTTTGAACGTATTCATGATATTCTTGCAGAGTATGAAAACAGAGCGAAGAACATAATTAGCGAACAAATCAAATGGCAGTGTATTGCGAGGTACTCCCAAAACAAACAAAATATTACTGATAATCAGCGGTTCTTAACCGCGGATGTGATAGAAAACATAGTGAAAGGTGAGCTAAATACATTCCGCGGCATAGAAAAGTATCAGCTATGCTATTGCATTGAAAAAATATATCTTGCAATTGATTTTGTGATGTGGAGTATTACTGATCATATTGTGAAGAACGACTATCATAGATTATTTAGAATAGTAAAGTATCACGAAAGATTAGTATTGCTCGAAAATGATAAAGGCATAACCTTTATCATGGACAGGGATACGAATACAGGATTTATGGGCTATTTTCTGGGCTCCGATATTATCATTGACAAAGTAATGTCGGTCTGTGAGGGCGATGGGCATTGCTCATTTCAAAAAAGGGAAATCGATAAAAAGATATATTATCAAATGATGTAGAAAATCCCCGAGCTGCAGTTTCAGCGGCTCGGGGATTTTCAGATTGTATCAAGGTCTACTGCATGCATTACTATATGAGGATTCACAATCCAACGGGAATCTGAACTTACCGTAGGGTATAGACATAAACAGAGATCCCTTTATTACAAAGCTCCGAATAAATATTAGCCTCGATTTTCTTCCAGTCGCCGCCAGCCAGATCAGAGCCGATCCGCGGCATATGTACCATTGCCCCGCATTCCCTTGCAAACCGCCTTACTTCCGCCAGACAGAGCTTCAGACTTCCGTATTGAATGGGTTCCGGATTTGTAATTGAGCGCAGGCCGTGTTGGGCGATCATGTTGGCGACTGTGATTGTATCATCGGCCTCAACAAAATCCACCTCACCCAATGCGAAAGGCTTATTTGCGTGCCCTTGGTACCAGTGCCTGTATGCTTGTTCCACATGGGGCCATCTTTTTGAAAGAGAGAGAACGAATCCTCTGCCCCAAGCGCCGATGTCGTTGCAAATATGTGGAATGATGATAGGTCCTCGTCCAATTGGTCTTGTGGCATCCCCAAAAATATACTGAATATTCTCAGTCATGCAGCATCGCTCCCTTCAACTGTTTTCATTTGATAAATATATGTCAGAAATGGAGTTGAAATTCAGCAGCTTCTAACATAAGATTTTATCTGGCGAAAAGACGAGGGGAGGAAAGAATGCTATGAAATTTCAAAGAAAGTGCAAGAGTTCTTTGCAATGCGCCAATATCCGGGAAGATGCAAGGATTTCGAAGAAAAACAACATAGTTACCCGGCGGCCATCAACCCCGAGGGGCTACACTCGAAACAGGGAGAAAAGAATGCGGTTACCTGAAAAGGAATAGGTTCGGTTCGGAGAACTACATGGGGTTTTCAAGGCGCTGCAAACAGAAGAAATCTGATGAAAAATGGAGGCTTTTTTATGTGCACTATAGTTTGGAAAAAGGAGAGGAAATGTTAAAGGATCAAACAATTTACGAAAAATATGCACCTGGCCGTGAGCTTGTGTATGCCTGCGCAAAATCTCTTGATTTTTTGCGAGAAATTCCGGATCGTTCGATTCGCTTGGTTTTCACATCCCCTCCATATAATATAGGGAAGGAATATGAAACCAAGACTACGATGGGCGTCTATCTCTCTGACCAGGTGAAGGTGATCCGTGAGTTGGTAAGAGTATTGGATGACAGAGGCAGTTTGTGTTGGCAAGTAGGTAACCATGTA
>Ga0153945_1000181_pt1 | contig 19607 bp, 14 predicted proteins | sample TSNJ029MetaG_FD_104720 | JGI IMG/M metagenome (GOLD analysis project Ga0153945, IMG submission 104720) | Attine ant fungus gardens microbial communities from New Jersey, USA - TSNJ029 MetaG | ecosystem: Host-associated > Fungi > Mycelium > Unclassified | place: USA: New Jersey, Wharton State...
AAAAGGGCATGGGGACGTTGTTATTTGCCTTGATGAATCCGGCTCAACAAAAGGCGAGCCAATCGCATGGGGAAAGGCTCTCGCTCTCACCTTGATGGAAGCGGCGAACAGAAATGGGCAAAATTGCGCTATTATCCGCTTTGCTGGCATTGGCGAGGTGCAGCCACATTACTTTCTCCAAAATCAATTTACAACGGAGGATATTTTGGCGTTTGCTGATTCCTTTTATGGGGGCGGCACTGAATTTAAAGGCCCGCTGCTGAAGGCTGTAGAAATAATTGAAAGTAACGATTTTCGTAACGCAGACCTGCTGTTTTTGACTGACGGCGATTGCGGTATAGATAAGAAGTTTTCTGATGATTTTAAAGAAAAGAGGAAGGCTTTGAACTTCTCTGTAACCGGAATTGTGCTGGATAAGGGTACTCATGGCTCTACTTTGAGTATGAATGATATTTGCGATAGGGTATATAGGTTAAGCGAAATGACGGAGGACGATTTGTCTGAAGAATTAATTAAAAGAGCTGCCTAAAGTACTCGTCAGTAAAAAGCTCAAATACTTTAGCCAATTTCGGAATCTTCCAACTCCAAAAGGCATAGATTGAACGCTGCAAATTAAACGTGTTATAGTCAAATTGGGCTTAGAGTAAAACATGCGAAAAATAGATTTCCGCATAAAATCGGCAGTTGTAGCCTCTGACGGTACCTTTATGGAACGCGTGCGCAACCAACGTGTCGATTCTTAACGTTGGCATTAAACAAAAGACTACTAAACAAGGCTATTAAGCCAATTTTACTGTTGTTACGGCCCGGCGATCGCTATGATTTCCCCTAGCCTTGCCGTAAAGGATGCGTCCGACAAAGCCGCCTTTTGCTGTCTTAGTCATAGAAAAAGGATAAGTTTTGAAACGCCACGTCGTAAGTCCGTACCTGTCTGGGGTTTTCCGGCTGTTTCAGCGCTGGCTTGCCATAATCTCGTCCATCCGCTCCACATTGCTTAAGACTTGCATACTGTTAGTGTTTACATATATAATCTTCGTAATGATGGAATCGATGGCCGGGACGAACAGGAGGTAAAACATAAAATTGCCGACAAAAGTCGTATACTTCTGTGGTTCAGCCCGATCAGTATGGCTACCGGAGCGATAAACAGATAAATATTGTTCAGGATTGTGGTATAGGCCGAAAAGGAATTTTCCCAGTTTAACGTTTAGGGAATAACAAACTCCGTATATCTTTTGATCGTGTCGAGCAGCCGCTGGAAGGAATAGACCGTCTGCTTAAACGCATTTACCACCGAGATGCCCGGATATATTCCACCGAAGTGTTGTTCATGTACTCCAGTGCGGTTTGATACTGGGACACCTTTTCTTTCGTGCCCTCGTTGCCGTTGGCTTTCATCTGTATCGCATAGGCCACGACTATGCCGACTATCTCGGTAAGGCCGAAGCGCCTAGTCCACCGCAAGGCCATGACCACCGGAGCCACAAAGGCTGCCACGATATCGGGCAGCTGATGGGCGATAAAGCCCTCGATTTTCTCAATGTTCTCGTCCATGATCTTGAGCAGATTTCCGCTGCCCACAAGCACTTTGAAGTCCAGTGGCACTTTCGACAAATAGGAAGCGAAATTAATTTTGATCTCATACAGCGTTCCGAACGCCGCCAGATGAGAGCACATCAACGCCCCGAAATACAGCAGGATATTTTCCACCCTAGCGGGTTATACACCCTTGACATTGAGGACAATCATGTTAGTCTTTCATTGCTGGCAAGCCATTTTCCTCTTCTTTTGAGCTTGCCGACAATGACTCAGAAACATGCTTACGGAAGCTCAATGTCAAGGGAGGAGGGGCATTTCCCTTGAACGTTCACATATTGCAACGTCAACAAGAGTGTCGTTAAGTACATCATACATAGCTGAAGCCTGCGCAGTGGGTGATGTGGTCATTTAAACGTCAAGTGGTTTCATACTTTGTAATTAAACTGTAATATTGCTTGTTTGTTTTTTTAACCTGTTGACATTGATTTCAAATAACAGTACATATTCTGTCGAGATTACTTTTTAATGCATATCAAGATGGGCTGCCGAGAAAGTTCACCGTTGCCCTTTAAAAAGCTCTCGGACCTCACTCTTTCTGATTTTACCTACGCTGTTACGCGGCAGCTCATCAACAAAAATAATCCTCTTGGGCTTTTTGTACCCTGCAATAGTTGTCCTGCAAAACTGTATCAGATCATCTTCGCTCACCGTTTCTACTCTCTGATGCAAGGTCACCGCAGCTGCCACTACCTCGCCGAGCCTTTCATCAGGAATGCCGACCACCGCACTCTCTTTTACTGCTGGGTGTGTATTAATTATATTTTCCACTTCCAGCGAGTAGATGTTCTCACCACCGGACTTAATCAAGTTCTTTTTTCGGTCGGCAAAATAATAGTATCCGTCTTCATCAAAGAAAAATATGTCGCCAGTGGCAAACCAGCTGTCATCTTCAAAGGATTTATTCTTGCCGTAGTAGCCGTTCATCATGCAAGGACTTCTGCCGTAGAGCTCACCGAGCACCCACGGCTCTGTAATCATGCGGCCCTTGTCATCAACTAGCTTGCACTCGTTCAGCGTTGACGGCTTCCCCACCGAAATGTAGTTATTGCAGATATTGATCGAAGCATCCCGCTCAATAATGTTGACTATATTAACGGCTCTTTCGCTCATGCCGTAACCGTTGAATACGCGTGCATTCGGAAAACATTTAAAGACCTCCATAACATTTTCGGCTGAGCTATTGCCGCCCGACATACGAACCATGCGAACGCTCGACAGCTTCTCCCTTACGAAATTCTCACTTTTTTTAAATTCAAAGCACAGGTTGGGAGGGATGAGTGACATCTGTGTGACACCCTCACGCTCTATCAACTCCAATAGTTCTTTTGGAGCAAAAACCTCGCTTATAATTAAGGTAGCACCTATGCACAAGGTCTGCAGCATGGCTGTAAGGCCACCTATATGAAACATCGGCGCATAGTTGAGAAACACATCATCGGATGAGAGTGAGCCTTTTAACATATAGCAACTCATGAGCTGCAACAGAAGACCCTCATATGTGTGAGACGCTGCTTTTGGTTCACCAGTCGTACCGCCTGTAAAGATATTTAGTACTATATCCTTCGGAGCAATGTCCGCTCCGGGAATCTGCACAGACCCATTCCCTATTAGCTGTGCAAATGTCAGCCCTCCCGGGTACGGCGGCAGGCTTTCTCCGATGAGGGTAAGGCTGCTGGTTCCATGCTCAAAGCCCTCTTCCGATACAAGCCTTAACGACTTGTCATCAAAGATCAAATATGAGCTGTCAACCACTTTCGTGTGCTTTCTCAGGTCATCTGCTGTTACACGGTAGTTGAGGGGCGTAATAACCGCACCCAGTTTCAGCAGAGCGAAAAAGAGTCTTATGAACGGTATTCCGTTGTGAAAAAGCAGACTTACATGCTCTCCATTTCTAACGCCAGCTTTATACAGAGCTCCCGCAAGCGCATCCACCTGCTTCCCCAACTGCCTGTATGTTATGCGCTCATCCTTATGGATTACCGCCGTTTTGTCCGAATAAGTCGTACAGTTCATCTCGAAAATCTCATATATCCCAAACATTGTCATTCTTCCCATTTCTTTTATAGTGTGTTCCCGAGGATTTTCCACCGCAACAATATGACCGAAGTGGTTGGAGCCAACAGAGAGAAAGAGAGGTTTTATTTATATGTGCCTTTGGGCAGGGGAGCCAGGTCCGCAGGTCCCGCAAAGGCTTGTACAAAATCCGCATACCTGCGGCTCTCGTCGCCAACAATCTCAAGACTGGTATCCATCCAGTTACGGCGCTTTATAGATACAAGGGCCCACTCAAGTGCGTCACCCTTTATAGTGTTCTTTGCCTCTGGGTCCCCATTCTCCCAGACCGACCCATCAGGCATCCTAAGCGAAAGATGAATCGGTGTATCGGAAAGCTCTACACCGTTTATACGGTAAGCGTTGGGTCGTGACTGACATGAGAGAAAAAGGATGTGTGACAGCCTGCCGCTCGCCCTTATGGGTACGCTGAAGTGGTCATATATGTCCACCCAGTGAGCCCAGAGCTCCATAAGTCGGGCAGTTGCTAAAGACCGTGCAGACATGGGAAGCCCCGGCGCCCAAGGGATACGCTGTTTCGGATCGCAGTGGTAAAGAGCGTTAGTAAGATAGGTACGGCTTTCCCGCCATAGGATAAGAAGCTGCTCCTTGCTTAGGTCTAAGTATGGCAGGTATTTTAGGTTTTCATCCATACGGCCGCCTGTGACATCCTTTATTTCATTAGCCTCACACATGGCAAGCTTAGCTGCGGCCTCATCAAATATCGCAATATGGCTTACGACATCCCGGACCTTCCATATCCCCTCTATGTTGTATACACGAAGGTCCGAGTGGATCGTTTGTTTCCATTCATTTTCCGACAGTCCGTCAACATAGGCATCCGCAATTGACTGCTCGGCGATTAAGTCGCTCAGTATATTTTTCATAGTCAATTAACTCCTGTCTAGCCTTTATGAACCTATTTCCTTCAGCAAGCCGCGACCTGCAATGTGTATCATTATCTCGTCGGTGCCACCGCCGATACGGTAGTTACGCGCGTCACGCCACAGCCTTGAAATGCGGCAGTCATTGGTATACCCAAGTCCGCCCATAATCTGCAAGGCATCATCAATGACCTGGTTGCCCGCCTGCGCGCAGTAGAGCTTGCAGAGGGCAGAAGTGTTGCGTATGGAAATTCCGTTGTCCTTTTCCCAAGCGCACTGGTAAACAAGGTTTTTCATGTTCATTAACTTGATCTTCATATTGACGATTTTTTCCTGAATAAGCTGCTTAGTCCCGATGGGCTTTCCGAACTGCACACGCTGGTTTGCGTATTTCGCCGCATCCTCATATGCGCACTCTGCCATGCCGAGGATAGTTGTAGCCATCATGAGGCGTTCGATTTCGAAATTCTTCATCAGCTGGGTAAAGGCTTGGCCCTCCTCACCGATTATATCCGTCTCCTCTATCTCGACATTCTCCAGATACACCTCATAGGTTGGATTCATGTGCCAGCCGATTTTCTCTAGGGGAGCTACTGTCATGCCGGGCGCATCCATGGGAATGAAAAGCATGGTATAGGTCTGGTCCTCCTGCGTGAAATCACGAGCTAGGCATGACATGTGCTTGCAAAGCCCAGCCATGCTTGTGAAGGTTTTGTGGCCGTTGACGATTAACTTGTGGTCTTTTTTCACATAACTCGTAAGTATGGCGCGGCTGTCCGAGCCCGCCTGCGGCTCAGAAAAGCCGGAGCAGAACGGCATGCGGCCTTCGTTTATCTCCTCCATGCAGGTCTCGAGCTGTTCTTGGGTTCCGTATTCCCTCATCATGTCGATGTGGAAGATATTAGTCATGCAATGAATAGGTCCGCCTAGCCGGCAGATTTCTTCCTTAACCATCATGAGGGTCAGGTTATCCACCGGTGTACCACCTACGGATTCGGGACATCCAAGCAAGCCAAAGCCGCTTTCCACCAGCTCCTTGTAGAATTCTATCGGGGGGCGTCCCTCCTTCTCACATTGCTTAATGTAATCTTCGCTGCATGCGCGAGACATAAACTCCCTCAAGCTTTCGATCAACAGTTCTTGTTCCTCTGTTGGCTTAAAATTCATTTCCTTTCTCTCCTCGCCAAATTATTTTTTCATTATGATATTTCCGTTATAGAGCGACTGAATTTCACTTTCAGAGTAACCTATATCGGAAAGAATATCGTCATTGTCCATGCCGACTGTAGGGCAGCCGCGCCATATGCGTCCGGGTTTGTTTTTGAGCTTAGGGGTCACATTCTGTCCGATTATTTTTGTCCCGTCAGTTTGTTCCCAGATTACTATACTCTCCCGTGCCTTATAGTGCGGATGCTCCAGCATATCTTCGTGCCTCAGTATACGGCTGCAGGGGAGTCCCACTGCTATGAACGCGGCTTCCACTTCTTCGCTGCTTCTCTCCGCGCAGAAGTCCATTATGCAATTTTCCAACACTTCTCCCGCCGGGGTGCCCTCCTTGCAGTTGGCAATGCAGTCGAAAAATATCCCTTGGCGGTACTCAAAGCCGAACATGTTCAAGAGCTTTTTAAAAAGGTTTGGGCCAATTATGACCATGTATACCTCCTGACCATTCTTGCATTTGTAACTGTTGAACCCTACGTTGCCGTTGTTACCCTTGCCTTGCTCGAACACCCTGCCGGACTTATTCCAGCAGTCAAGTGGCCAGCCCGCCTGACATCGTAGGGTAGACTCATACTGCGAGGCGTCAATACTGTCTCCCTTCCCTGTCTTGCACGCATTGATATAGGCAGCCAATGAAGCGGATAAAGCCATAAACCCCGTAAGGTAATCCGAGACGCTTACCTCAGCTGGTGCTGACCTCATTCCTAGCCTGCCATTCATATACATATTTCCTGAGAACGCCTGAGCAATGGGGTCATATGACGCACGGCGCACATAGTCAGGGTCGCCGTATTGCCCAAAGCCTGATATGTGGGTTATTACCAGTCTTGAGTTATGCGTCCATAGCACATCGTCGGTTAAATTCCACTTGGCGTACTGTCCGGGGCGCGAAGCCTCAAGAAAAATATCAGCCTCACTAATGAGCCTTAGGAACACCTCACGCCCCTCAGGCGTATTTATATTCAATGCAATGTTTCGCATATTGCGTCTGTCGAGCTGCGCCGCCATTCCGGGAGCATTTCGGCTCACATCCTGCACCTCGGCATTTTCTATCCATATGACGTCGGCGCCCATATCTGCCATCATGCCCGCCGCAAAAGGACCGGCTATAGACTGTGAGCAGTGTACAACCTTGAGCCCATGCAGAGGCCCGAATACCGGTACATCACTTCTTTTCGCCATGTTTCGCCTCCATCAAAAAAGCAGAGTGCCCAGCGTCGCACAGATAAAGGTTGCGACGAACAGGACAAACACTATGGTTATAGATGTATACTTATAGACCTCTTTTGCGGTAACCCACTCACTGTTGCCGTGAAGCAGTGCAGCAAAGGGCGAGGCTGACGGAAATACGAGTGAGACATTTGTCAGTACGCAGACGCTCACCGCCATCATGACCGTACTTGCACCAACCATGGGAGCATAAGTGCAGACAAGCGGGATGAGCAGAAGAGCGATGACAAGGTTGGCGAACACGTTTGTGAGTATCATCTGCACAGCACACACAATAAAGATGAACAACACCGCGTTTGGCGCGGAACCGAATACCGGGGCAAACACCTCCCGCAAAAATGGTTGTATGCCTGTGGCCTCATTGGTCATAGCCGAGATCATGATCATCGCAAAGGCCATAAGCATCATCGTTGGCCAAGCGGTTCCGTTTTTAAACTTCTGGGCGAGGTCAATGATGGGCCTCCCGCTATCACGATTCACAAAGAACCCTGCGATACACAGCAGCAACGCGCAAGTACCCGTTTGTCCCAATGACTTCAAAAAGGTGATCCCGGGAAATGTTGCTGGCAGTACTCCCGGTGCGAATAGCAGAATGCAGAAGGCCACTAAAAGAGCTACGATGCCCTTCTGCTGCCCCGTAAGCTTTGTCTCGCCGGAGTAGACATAATCGCTGATTTTGATCGGCGTTACATCCGGCCGGAAGAGAAAGCGGCACAGCAGCAGATAGGTCATCACTACCGCGTAGCTGAGGCATACCGCCAGAATTGTAAACAGCCAGAAGTCGATCACCTCTCCGGTCTGAGCATAGAGAGCGCTCTGTATCATAACCGCCATGGCTTTAAAAGGAAATGCACTGTTCCCCATTAGTGCCGCGAACGTAATGCCAATGACCATGAGCGTAGGGTACTTGTCGTGCTGCTTATAACCATACGTGTCACTCATGGTGTAGAGTATTGCCCATGGAATAATAACGCCGGGTGTGACGCTCACAAGTGCCGCAATCACGTAGGATGTGGTCATCAATAGCCAGGATATGACCCAGGGTTTACCTCTAGAGAATTTCCGCGATACCATCCAGTTTGCGATGATGTTGCTCACTCCTGAGTCGTTTATAATCGTAGCAAAGGCTAGGACGAATAGTATGAATAGCCACGTATCGTTACCAAATGCGGCGGTTAGCGCACCAGTCATTGTATAGAGCTCAGATGTACCAAGCAGGATTATTCCGAGCAACGCAGGCCAGATTATATCAACCGTGCTGAAAGCATATATGATACCGACAAAAATCCCCATAACATCGAGTCCTGTGCGTGTAAGTGTGCCGACGGTCGGCAGGAAATGGAATAGTATCATTATCCCTATCGACACTAGGCAGTTTACATAATATATTGTGTTTTTCCTTGTAGCATATGATCTAGCCGTCAAAGACTTTACCATGGCCGCCTTCACCCCAGTGCTTAATAATTTTAATAACTAAAAAATCACGTTGCCGAGAGTAATGCAGATGACGAATACTACAATAACGGAAATAATGACAATGGGCCAGCTGTACTTGTAGATGTCGTTGGAGCTGCTCCATTCGGTATTGGAATGCAGAAGCGCTGCCAACGGGCTTGCTGAGGGAAGAAACAAAGACATATTTGTGGTAACGGCAATTGCGGTAACCAGCATCTGCATATGGGCCGGAGAGCCTGCAAAGCTGACAACAATAGGAACAAACATAAGGCCGACGATAAGATTGCCTATGAAGTTCGTGATGACCGCCGAGAGGAGCAGCACGAGGAAAATGAACATTCCCGAGCCGGTACCGCCGCCGAAGATTGGAGTCAGCATGTTGGAGATAGTGTCCTTGATGCCGCAGCTAGCGTTTGTCATGGCCGCGGTCGCAATCACCGCGAACGCAAGAATCATCATAGTCTCCCAGGGAATTCCGTCCTTAAAGGTCTTGGCCATATCCACAAAGGAACTTTCATCCTTTTTCTTTATGAACCCAGCCACTATGAGAAGAAGCACACATGTAGCGGTGCTGCCAATGGCCTTCAGCCAGCCGATGAATCCGCCTGCTTTGGTGAACAGACCAGGAAGGAACAAAAGTATAAAGAATGAAACCAGGAATAACATAATCTGCTTTTGATAAGATGTAAATCTGATCTCTTCAGAAGAGTAAACATAGTCGCTGGTTTTAATCTTGGAGACGTCCACGCTGAAAATAAACTTCATAGGAATCAGTACGGATACTGACGCTGCATATGACACGGGGATTGCCAGAAGGGCAAAGCTCGCATAGCTGACTGTGGTAGCGCCCTCTGTGGCTGTGGATAGTGCGTTCATATACATGATGGGAGCAGCCTTAAACGGCAGAGCAGCCTGACCCATAAGAGCTGCGAACACGATTCCGATGACCATAATGGTTGGGTACTTATCATGAGGCTTGTATCCATAACCTTTGCACATATCATACAGGATCGCCCAAGTGATTACGATGCCGGGTGTGACGCTGATGAGGGCGCCGATTATGTACGCGACGGTGAGCAGCAACCAACTCACAACCCAGGGGCGGCCCTTTGTGAATGTTCGCGATGCCATCCAGTTTGCCATGACCTTGCTAGCGCCGGAATTGTTGACCATTGCTGCAAAAGCAAGAACAAAGAGGACAAACATCCACGTATCGCTGCCGAACGCTGCGGTAAAGGTCGCAGTCATGCCGCCCTCATAGAGCCCTGAGGTGCCGAACAGCACAAGCGCGAGTAGTGCAGGCCAGAAGCATCCGACTGTCGAGAAGCAAAAGATGGCACCCAAGAAGATGCCGAGTACCTTCATGCCAAGTTCTGTAACAGCACTAAATGTGGGAAGATATCCGAAAAATAGCATTATCGCTACGCCGATTACCGCGCAAATATAATATTTTGCGTTCTTCCTTTGCAAAGCTACTGCGTTATCCATAATAATTAACATTCCTCTCGCTACGCTCAGGCACAAATCGAAATGAAACGGAAGAGCCGAGCGTATAAAATTTAGTAAAATAACTTCTCACTTGACAATATCACTTAAACGGTATTTCGCTATATCCTTTGCGTCATACCCAAGCTCATGAAGAATATCCTCCGTGTCAGCGCCATAAGCGGCTCCGCCGCGGTATATTTGGCTCGGGTTCTTTTTGAATCTAGGCACACAGTTGCAACCCTTGATCTGACTGTCGCTCATAGGATCGTACCACTCTGTTATTGTTTCCCTTGCAATGTAATGAGGATGTGCAAGCATCATGTCATAAGTCATAACCGGTGAACATGGAACTCCGCTCTCGTCCATTAGAAGGCAGGCCTCCTCCGCTGTATGTGTGGAGAAGAATTCTTCGATGGCTGCGATAAATTTAGGTGCTCGCGAGAGATCCTTTTTCTGAACACTTGGATGCGGCTCGGCAAAATCGGGGTCGTCACCAAGGCCTAATAGTTTTTCAAGGCTTCTCATGACACCGACGCCACCAAAGGCTGTAAGCACATATTTTCCGTCTGAACATCTTTGCGTATTTGGCACTGCCTGCAAGGTGTTGCCGTAAATACCCGTGCGCGGCGGCTGGACGCCATCATTTACACCCCCCATTAGGTAATCTGCCTGAATGCGTACCATGGTTTCGTACTGCGCGAGGTCAATACTTTCACCCTTTCCAGTCCGCGCTGTGTTATACAGGGCTGCACAGACGCCCCATGCCGTAAACAGCGCACTTATATAGTCGCAGGTATATGGCTTTGCGGCATAGGGGGGATCCGGTTCAGCCATACCGTTGATAGCCGCAAAGCCACTGAATGCCTGCCCTATAGGGTCAAAAGACGGCCTGCTCACATATTCCTGATCGCCGATCTGACCAAATCCACTTACGTGTGCGATGATAAGCTTTGGGTTTACCTGCCACAGGACTTCGTCCGTCAGTCCCCATTTCTCATATGAACCGCCCTTAGAGGCCTCAATGAGGACATCTGCATTGGAGAGCATTCTCAGGAAAATCTCCTTGCCCTCTGGAGAGGGAATATTTAGTGATATTGAACGCCCGTTGCGGTGATCCATAGACCAAGCTTTTCCCATTCTCCTCAGCATGTCCGGTGCCTGAGTACTTTCAATGTGTATCACCTCAGCGCCCTGTTCGGCAAAGAAGGTAGCCGCAACAGGGCCGGCAATATTTGTGCCCGTGGTAATAACTCTTACCCCATGTAAATTTCCGAACTGTGGAATAGCACTGTTCTTCACCTAATCACTCCTTTAGTTAATTTTCTGCCAGTGGATATACATTAACGCATATTCCGTGCCAACTTGCGTGGATACAAAACATGGCCTTAAGTCATATTTTAATTGATTATTCTAACCAATTTGTTCATCATTATCACTACCCATCAGACTATTTATCGCAAACATAATTTTCACTCGACATATTCGAGGCAATTTCTCGACACTTTTTCTCGCTTTTTGAGTTGACAAGCTTTTTTCTGAGCCTATAATTAATAATATAATTTTGAAAAGGTGTGAAACTCATGAGTAAAATCGAGTATGATAGAGGGTTGACCATGTCTGCATGGCAGCATTTCATCGAAAACGGCGAAATTCTCGAAGACCGGGTGCGGGAAGAAGTTGCACGTTCGTGGATCCGTTGCCGCGAGGTTGGAGTAGATCCGTTTGGAATAGCTTATCCTCATATGTCCAGGAAAACCCTTTTTCAAAAACAGGATCAGTACAGGAGTATACTCTCTTACGCCATTCCATGCATGCACCTTTTGCATACTATTATGATTGAAGGCAACGTCTCAATCACGACACCCGATTTGTTCACCTACTACATGCTATCCAGTTATGAAGCCGATCCCTTGTCATATGGAATTTATTTGTCGGAAGATGTATGCGGAAACACGGCAATTTCCGTCGCCGCATATGAGAAAATGCCGTTTTACCTTCATAAATATGAAAAGTACAGAGTTGTTGATCAGAACTATTCCTCCGCTGCCGCGCCCTTATACCTTAATGGAAAACTGGCGGGGATCATTTCTGCTGGTGCTTCTTACGGTTTATCTCCGCAGGAGACACTGGATCTGGTCAGCAAGTCAGCCGAGGTTATATGCAGACTTCTCGTCGATTCGCCCTCCAAAAAGGAGACACTGTCAATCATCTCAAGCCTGATAGAGATGGGGCACAAGCCAGTTCTTCTCATTGACAAAAGCGGTACGATAGTTGGTGCGAACAATGACTGTCGTCGTTTCATTGAAATGTCTGAAAACGCTGAAATTCATATGAATTTAACGGATATCTTGGTAAATAGAAACGATTTATCCATCTTCGTATCCGATGATGAATCAGAGCGTCGCTGCTGCAATGTAAAAACCATTTACGAGAATGTATTTAGTTGTATTATTATGAAAAAGGATAATTTGCGTTTCCCAGATGGTACAGTCTATACTGCTATAACATTTGAAATCAGTCAGCCTGGCAAGCAGGTCCGCGAACGGGCTTCCATTCTAAGACCGTTGTTTGCAGATAAGGAAGAGAATATTGAATACATTGGTAATAGCTTAGCCTGGCAAAAGGTTGATAAGGTAATAAGGAAAATTGCCCGCTTTCCCTCAAACGTTCTTATACAGGGCGAATCTGGTACGGGCAAGGAGGTCGTGGCTCAAACAATACACAACCTCAGTGGGCGCCGGGGATACTTCGTCGCTGTAAACTGCGGAGATATCCCTGAAGGTCTTTTACAGAGCGAGCTTTTTGGCTACGAAAAAGGCGCTTTCACCGGCGCAAACCGGGAGGGCAGTATAGGTAAATTCGAATATGCGAACCACGGCACTCTCTTTCTCGACGAAATCGGAGACATGCCACTTTCTATGCAGGTAAGCCTACTCCGTTTCATCCAGGAACGTACTATCCTGAAGGTGGGTTCGAACAAGTCAAAGGTCTTGGATGTACGTATTATTGCCGCAACAAACAAAGACATTGAACAGATGGTAAAAGATAAGCAATTCCGCAATGACCTGTACTATCGCTTGAATATCATTGGACTCACACTCCCACCCCTCCGAGTACGCAAGGAGGATATACCCAACCTTGTCCAGCATTTTATCCTGAACCTCAGCGAGCAATACGGTATTCCCACACCTAGCATCCAGCCGGATGTCTACGACATTCTCTGCCGCTATGACTGGCCCGGAAATGTCCGAGAACTCAGGAACGTGGCGGAGAAGGTTCTCATCATGAGTGAGCATAATCAAATAACTGCAAAAACCATTTATGCATATATCTTTAATTATGACGATTTCAACAGCAACCTCTCATCCTCTACACCGCAGCTCACTGAAAAGGAGAAGATAGCCAAGCTTCTGGATGTGAATGGTGGCAACATCACTCGCTCAGCTGCAGCACTTGGTATGACGCGTGACACTCTTTACCGAAAGATAAAAAAGCACGGCATTAAGGTATTAAAAGCTTAATGCAAGAATAACCGTGGAATTCGAGTTGGAATCTTGTAAGATATTAGTAAACCACCCCAAATACCGAATGGTTTTGAATGGTGGTTTATTTTTTTTCTTTTCTTTTTGTATTATGGCATGAAAATTGCGTATTACATGAAATTGTAAGTATATGCATGAATCTTAAATCATGAGAGTGAAATGGAGTGACTTATTATGGACTTTCGTTTGTTTGAAAAAAAGGAGTCTATGAAACGATTGTACCAACCCGCGAAGATTAACCAACTAATGCTTAAAAACCGTATCGTGATGGCGCCTATGGGCCTTGGTAACACCATTGATGGCTACACATCTGAACGGGATGTTGAGTTTTATCGCGCGCGGGCAAGAGGCGGTGTGGGCCTCATCATTTACGCCAACATCCAGTTTGACCCCATCCGTCATAACCCAAACAGCGGCGCTCTACTGTTTGATGCAAAATATGTGCCGGTGCTAAAAAAAGCAACCAATGCAATCCATGAGGAAGGAAGCAAAGTCTTTGCGCAGCTTTTGCACATGGGGCGATATGCCATACAAGCCAACCACGGGGGTGAGCAAAGCGTGGCGCCCTCAGCAATCCCTTCCAAATTTACGGGCTATGAAATGCCTAGGGAAATGACGAGTGATGAGATTCAAGATTTTGTCAGGTGGCAAGCGCATGCAGCTAATCTTGCCGTAAAAGCCGGGTTCGACGGAATTGAGATCGAAACCAATTCAGGCTATCTATTTGGCCAGTTTTTTTCTCCATTGGCCAATAAGCGTAAGGACGAATACGGCGGCGACCTTCTGGGACGCACTCGTTTCCTGGTTGAAACGCTGGCGGCTGTTCGTGAGGTAGTAGGGCCGGATTTCCCTATCATTGTACGGATCGGAGGAAATGATTTTGTTCCGGGCAGTTGTACCGGAGATGATATCTGCGATATCTGTGAGATTCTCGATCAAACAGGGTATGTGGATGCTTTCAGTGTCACAGGCGGCTGGCATGAGGCATCTTTGCCCCTCATCACGATGGAGCTGCCGCATGGAGCCTATGCATATCTGGGCAAAGCAATTAAACGGCGCGTGAATTGCCCTGTTATGCAGTCTAACCGCATGAATATTACCGTCGCCGAAGAGTTGGTGGAACTTGGAGACATTGATTTCGCAGTAATGGGGAGGCCTTTTTTAGCGGAACCGAACCTTGCCAATCTCGCCATGGTCAGAAAAATCTCCGATGCCAGACCATGTATCGGATGTAATGCCGGTTGTCTGGATGTGGGGAGACAACGCAAACCCACAGGATGCATTGGCAATCCCGAGTGTAACATTGAGGCTGATCTTATTAAGGATGGCATTATGCCCACAGAAATCAAAATGCAGCAGCCGGAGAGTATCCTCGTAATTGGTGCTGGTCCGGCTGGTATGGAATTTGCTCGCGTGGCAGCGTTGCGCGGGAATCGCGTAATCATCTGGGAAGCAAGGGAGAGAGCCGGCGGACAGTTGCATTTGGCGGCAGCTCCGCCACGGCGACAGGACATTTTCTATCTGAGCGAGTGGCTGGAACGGACCTGCATCCGGCTAGGGGTGGAAATCGTATTTGGAAGAGAGGCGAATGCAGAGGATGTGCTATCTATAGCTTCCCAATTTGACCGTGTGGTCATCGCCACAGGCGCTTACCCCATTGTTCCGCAGATTCCCACTGAGGATGGGGCCCGCATAGTACAGGCATGGGATATCCTGGACGGTACAGCGGATACTGGAAGAGAAATCGTTATCATAGGAGGCGGGGCCGTTGGTGTAGAAACTGCCTTGCACCTCGCTGAGATCGGCACACTCACTGCGGAGGAGCTGCGCTTTATGATGATCTTTGACGTGGAGCCCTACGAGAAGCTGCAGCTGTTGCTGAATACTGGCAGTAAAAAGGTCACAGTTGTGGAGATGCAGCGTTCCTTTGGCAAGGACATCAATGCGGGCGCTCGCTGGTCTATTCTGTCCAGAGTGAAAAAACTTGGCACTAATCTGCTTCCGCTTTCCACTGTAACACAAATCAAAAAGGATGGTGTCATGATAATGGGAGAACAGGGTGAGGCATTTATCCCAGCAGATACCATTGTTCTAGCCGTCGGCTCTCGTTCCAACCGAGATTTGCATTCGGCGCTGAAAGGGAGGCTTGAGAGGCTGGAACTTATCGGCGATGCCAAAGAACCGGCGAAAATTCCCGAAGCTATACGCGCGGCGTACCAACTAGCCATAAGCCTTTAGCCTCAAATCCAGTGAAGAAAATCAATGAAAGAAATTTTTCTGTGGATAGTGTCAAGAGCGCACCTAGCCAAGCTATTACAATAATACAAAAAATAAGAGGTGAAATAATGAAGACCTTAGTATGCTACAAGTTGGTTCCGGAGGAAGAGGAAATAGAGGTAAAGCGGGATTGGACATTGGATTTAACAAAAGCACAATGGAAGATAGGGCAATACGACCTTAATGCGGTGGAAGCCGGGATGAAAGTGAAGGAAGAATCTGGCGGCAAAGGTGATATTGTAGTTCTGACCGTAGGAGGGGAAATGGTAGATAATTCAAAGCTGAAGAAAGCGATATTATCCCGAGGTCCGGCGCAGATGTATGGTATCAGGGATGAAGCCCTTACTACAGCGGATAGTTACACCACGGCGTCTGTACTTAAAGCCGGAATAGAGAAAATCGGCGACGTAGACCTGGTGCTTTGTGGAGAAGGGTCAGGCGACATCTACGCTCAGCAGGTGGGAGCAGTATTGGGTGCGCTGCTTGGCTGGCCAACAGTGAATGCAGTGAGTAAGATCACTCCGGGATATGGCAAGATCACAGTGGAGCGTAGTCTGGAGGACGGTGTGGAGGTGCTGGAGGTCGACCTCCCGGCGGTAGCGTGTGTGACAACAGACATAAACATCCCACGTATACCAACAATGAAGGACATTCTCGGTGCGGGAAAAAAACCATTCACCATATGGAGCCTTGCAGAGGTAGGAGCAGAGGTCGTAAGCGGCTCCGAAACAATCAGTACGCTTGCGCCTGATCAGACCGCCCGCCTGAAAATCATTATTGAAGGCGGCAGCGAGGAAAGTATTGATGTCTTGTACAATCACATGCGTAAGCTTGTTTAAGGAGGGCAGAGAAAATGAGTAAAGCACAGACGGTATTGGTTGTGGCGGAAAGCGCTTCCGGGATAGCGGAACTGACAGGGGGAGCAGCCGTGCTGGGAGAGGTAACTACCCTGATATATGCGGGCGAGAAAAACTGTGCGGTAAATGCAGAAACGGCGTATTATTTGGGCGATCTGAGGGATGAATCCTTTTTGAAATACATACCTGCAATCATCTCTCTTGTTCAAGAAAGGATGCCTTTATTGATTCTAGTTGAGGCCACAAGGAACGGCAGGCTGGTCGCGGCGGCTATTGCGGCAGCGGTGGGGGTCAGTGTACTGACCGACATTATGGAGCTCAAGGCAGAAGGAGATCAAATCCTGGGCCGACGTATGGTATACGGCGGTGCCGCTATTAAGACTGAGAAGAGTGCCAGGGCGGTTACGGTGGCCTGCGTTGGCGTTGGCGTGTTTGAGGCCGGTAAGGAACAGGCGGCCGGAACGGTCATAGCTCTTGAACCTGGAGCGCCGGGTATACGCTTAGTAGAGAAGCGCGCTAAGGAGGGGAAAAAGGTCAATTTGTCCGCCGCCAAATTCGTGGTGGGCGTAGGACGTGGCTTCGGCAATGAGGATAACCTTGCGCTGGCCAGGGATCTGGCGGAATCAATCGGAGGCGAGGTAGGCTGTTCGCGGCCTGTGGCGGAGGAAGCGAAGTGGATGCCCAAAGAGGCGTATATTGGTGTTTCCGGTGTTATGATCAAACCCGAGCTGTATATAGCATGCGGTATTTCAGGACAAGTGCAGCACATGACAGGTGTAAACGCATCGAAAACAATAGTAGCCATCAATAAGGACAAGGGAGCTCCGATCTTTGAGAAATGCGATTACGGTATAGTAGGTGACTTGAAGACCATCTTACCTGCCCTTACCAAAAAATTTAAGGATAGGCGATAAACCTATATCAAGCCAGAACCGACACTTGGTCCGTAATAAAAATTAGGAGGGAAAGCAATGGATTTTAAGTTTTCAGAAGACCACGAAATGCTACAGGATTCTTATAGGGAATTCGCGAGAGAGCAGGTAAAGCCTCTAGCAGCTGAAATTGATGCAGAAGAAAGATTTCCCGGTGAAACGGTCAAAATGATGGGGGAACTAGGTTTTCTCGGCATACCCGTCCCGGAGGAATACGGCGGTGCGGGCGTAGATAATTTGTCATATGTGACCTGTGTAGAGGAGCTGTCGAAGGTGTGCGCTTCCACGGGCGTCATCGTGTCCGCTCACACATCCCTATGCATAGCGCCCATAATGGAGCACGGTACGGAGGAACAGAAGCGGAAGTATGTCCCGAGGTTGGCATCCGGCGAGTGGATAGGCGCTTTTGGCCTAACAGAGCCCGGCGCAGGAACGGATGCGGCAGGACAGAAAACCATTGCGGAGGACAAGGGCGGCCACTATGTAATAAACGGCAGCAAGATATTCATTACAAACGCTGGATACGCCCATGTGTATATTATCATGGCGATGACGGACAAGAGCCAAGGCACGAAGGGTATATCGGCTTTTATAGTGGAAGATGGCTTTCCCGGCTTCACGATAGGCACGAAAGAAAAAAAGATGGGTATCCGTGGCAGTGCAACCTGTGAGTTAATATTTGAGGACTGCATCGTGCCGAAGGAGAATCTGCTGGGACAGGTGGGAAAAGGCTTCAAGATCGCGATGCAGACGCTGGACGGCGGCAGGATTGGCATCGCCGCCCAAGCGCTGGGGATTGCTCAGGGTGCCATAGACGAGACCGTGGAATACGTAAAGCAGAGAGAACAATTTGGCCAGAGGATATCCCAATTCCAGAACACCCAGTTCCAGCTGGCGGAAATGCAGACCAAGGTGGATGCCGCGCGACTTCTTGTCTACCGAGCGGCCTGTACCAAAGACATGAAAGAACCTTATAGCCAATTTTCAGCCATGGCTAAACTGTTTGCGTCCGAGGCCGCAAACGATATAACTCGCCGTTGTGTTCAGCTTTTTGGAGGCTATGGTTATTCCAGGGAATATCCTATAGAGCGTATGATGCGGGATGCAAAAATCACAGAGATCTATGAAGGCACGTCCGAGGTGCAGAAGATGGTCATTTCTAGCTGGATGGGTGTGAAGTAAATAAGATGGTTCTGTTTGCAAATGCAGTTCAAAATGTCCTTGTCTTGTATCAATTCTAAGAATGAAGTTTCCACTTTTTATGCGCATATGCGCATAAAAAGTGTTGAACTAAACCACTATCGCGGTGGACAGCAACAAGAAGTTTTCGATTAATCTGAAGTAAATCTTCGTTGAAGCAAAGAGATATAGCAAAACTTCAGTAATCAATGTCTGCCCCTATGCGCTACTTCTTTGCAGTTACACTCAACCGGACAATGAATTATCTCCAAATGCAGCTGTATGAAAGTGGCAAAACGATGCCTACGATAATCACAAAAGAGGAAGCGGCGGAGCTCATAGGAAATTATCATAATATTAAGCACAAGACATAGCTGTTATTGGCTTATGGCTCCTACATTTTTTCAGATGATGCCGAAATAAAAACAAGCGCTGACATAACTACTGAGCACATATTAAAGTTTATCACATTTATCGTCGGTAGTTTTTTAAATCAATTTGTCAAACGCTTTCTTCGTTGCTTAGAGCTGACGCATGAAAAACTATATTTACACATCCTCACTTTTTTCAGAAAGCAGTTTTATAAATTCAAAGCATTGGGGGCCATTTTCACGACAAATTATTGAAGAGGTTACACCTAATAGTCCCTTTAAGGACGTGATTTAGATATTCAATATACACTGCTGTCAACTTAAGGACAGCAAATAAAACTGCACAAAAACCGAAGATAAAATTCATGCAAAATGCGAATTGACAACTGTCGTCGCCACCCATAATTGAGCGAACGCAAGTAATTGCGTACCTCCTCAAAAATGGATGTGTAATCATGATAAAAAGGAAGCTTGCCATGGTCATCGAAAAAACTCAGGAACGGATTGAAAATTGTCTCAA
>Ga0153945_1000183_pt1 | contig 19424 bp, 15 predicted proteins | sample TSNJ029MetaG_FD_104720 | JGI IMG/M metagenome (GOLD analysis project Ga0153945, IMG submission 104720) | Attine ant fungus gardens microbial communities from New Jersey, USA - TSNJ029 MetaG | ecosystem: Host-associated > Fungi > Mycelium > Unclassified | place: USA: New Jersey, Wharton State...
AAAAACGAAGGATTTGTATCACAGATATGGTTATAAAAGGGAATAAGGCGTGGTTTACAACGAATCTTTATAATGCATTGTTTTGGATGGATATGAATACCTGGCAAGTTCATTTGGCAGGACGGGTGGAAGGGCAACCTAAGTGGTGGGGAGCATATCCTTTTTTGGCAGAGTGTGAAGATAAGCTGTATCTTTCGCCGGATATTGCGTCCTGCCATATGGTGTATCATGTAAAGTCAAACAGGTTTATCTCCTGTTCTGATATGATATCAGAGGAGAATCTGCGGTGCAGGAAAGTAGTGGCATATGGAAATAAGGTATTTTATCTTCCAGCATTTAATGATTCTATTATAGAGATTAATATAGCAACAGGGCAGTATACATATCACACTACCTGTATACAGGAACTATGCAAAAGAAATGATTCTCAGGATACGGTTACTTTTGATTGTGATGTATCCGGTGAGATTATATGGATTACTGCTACTTATACCAATTGTGTGCTGCAGTTCAACATGAATAATGCTTCTTATGCATTACATTCCATAGGGAAAGAAGAGAATGGATATTCGGGAATTACCATAGACCAAAGAACTCTTTGGCTGGGCGAAGTACATAATGGAGATATTGTTAGATGGAATCAGGATACGGAAGAAGTCATGGTATATCATATGCCTCAGGACTTTCGCTTTTGGAAGTATGTAGCTGACAGGAATATGGTTCATTTGCGTCTGATAGATATGGGGAAATGGATAGTAACTATTCCCGGATACTGCAATGGGATGGTTAAGGTGAATAAATTATCCGGTGAAACATCTATGTTTGTTGAAGGCTTTTGGAGAGATGTGAGTGAGAGAATCAATGGGTATCTTCCAGAATTATTTCCAGCCAGCTTATTCGGAGATAAACTAAATAATTTTACGATTCTAGCACAAAGGAACTGGGATAATGGTTTAGCTGTAGTCAATGTGGAAGAAGAGTCTTATGAATTGTTTTATCCTGCTCTTTCGGAAGAGGATTTTGCAGTTCTTGTTGAAGCTGAAGATGGGTTTGAAAAAATGGAAAAAAAGGACGCTTTTTTTCGAAGAGAAAGCAGGATATTTTCGTTGGAAGGGTTTATGGAGGATTTGGCTGATGATAAATTGAGTGGGGTTAGAGAACAGCAGATGCAGGAGTTATCAACTCTTGCGGCGAACTTGGACGGTAGTTGTGGAACGAAAATACATGAATATGTGATGTATATAATAAAAAAAAATATTTAAAATACTTTACAATAAGCTACAATTAATTGTTTAATTAAAACCTACGGATTGAGTTCTGTAGAAATGATTGTTTGCGTGATATAAGAATATTAAGGATAATGTGATATGAAAGTAAAAGACTTAGAAGTAGAAGAGTTGAGAATGCTACAGATGATAGAATTGGAAATGTTATTGGAAATAGATCGTATCTGCAGAAAATATAAGATCCTATATAATATAATCGGAGGAACTCTTTTAGGAGCTGTTCGGCATGGAGGTTTTATCCCGTGGGATGATGATGCTGATGTCACTATGTTTCGTCAAGATTATGAACGCTTTAAGAAAGCTTGTGAAAAAGAGCTTGACTATAGGAAATTTTATTTTCAAGATGCTTGGGAAACGGAAGGTTACAGATGGAGTTACGGGAAAATACGGAGAAAGGATACTCTATTTTTAAGGGAGTTTCAGGAAAATATGCCATATGAACAAGGAATATTTGTTGATATATTTCCTGTAGATTGTGTGCCTGATCATTATATTATCAGAGCGTTCAATGACTTTCACTGTTTTTGTATTAGAAAAATTTTTTGGTCAGAGGTGGGAAAGTATGCGGATACCAAATTATATAAAAGATTCATATACGGTATACTTAGTAAAATTCCTAGGGAAAACATACTTCGCCATTATGAAATGCTAGTTAATAAAAGGAATAAAAAACCAACTAAATATGTGCGCATAGCATTGATGCCACTACCAAATAAGGGATTTGGTTATTTACGGGAGTGGTACGAAGAAAATGAAGATTATGAGTTTGAGAATTATTATTTAAAAGGAATTAAGAAATGTCATGATTTTTTGAAATTTGAATTTGGAGATTATATGGAATTACCACCAGTTGAAAAACGAAAAGTTCATCCTGTATCCCAAATTAAAGTATTTAAAAATGCTCTGTATAAGGAGAAGTATGGATAATGAAAGCAATTATATTGGCAGCAGGAAAAGGAAGCCGTCTGGATAAATTTACAAAAAAGCAACCGAAATGCTTACTGAAGTTGGGTAGAGAAACCATCCTCGCCAGAGAAATCAGACTTCTGCAAGAATGTGATATAAATGAAGATGATATTTATGTAGTGGGCGGATATAAGCAGGAATTATTAAAGAGCATTGCACCAAATTTAATTGTAAATTCTTATTATGATACAAGTGATAATTCATATAGTTTAGGGTTTGCATTAGAAATAGTAGATGATGATGATATAGTTGTAATGGATGCGGATTTATGTTTTGAAAAAGAATTACTGCAAGAAGTTTTAGCAGATAAACATAAAAATCTGCTACTTAGTATGAGGAGTAACGATACGGAAGAAAGTACTGGAATTGTTGAAGATGAAAATGAAAATGTGGTTGCCATAGGTAAGCAGTATTCAAATACAGGATTTGTATATCTCAGTATCTTTAAAGCGGCAAGGGAAACAATATCTGATTTAAGAGCTTCTTTGTTAGAAAAGCGTAATGCAATGACATGGTATCCATCTGCTATAACGGAAATATGTAATGAGCATATATTCTATAATAAAAAAACAAACTTAAAATGGCATGAAATCGATTATATAGAGGATTATTATGAAACGATTAAGTTTTTTAATTTAGGGGATGATTTATGAAAGCAGTTATTTTAGCAGCGGGTAGAGGAAATAGTTTTGAGATTATAACAGAAAACAAACCAAAATGTTTATTAGATTTTGGAAGCGAAACGATTATACAAAGACAAATCAGACTTCTGAAGGAGTATGGATTACAAAATAAAGATATTATTATAGTGACCGGTTATATGAGCGAATGTATTTGCATTGATGATGAAATAATCAAGATATACAATCCTGAATATAATACTACAGATAACTCTTATAGTTTGCAATTGGCATTAAGATATTGTGATGAAGATACTTTAGTGTTGGATGGAGATCTGGTATTTGATAAATCCGTATTGCTAACAGTGATTGAAGGCAAGGGTAACATTTTGGCAGGATTAAATGAACAAACCGCTTATGGGATGACAGGAATCACTTATACTGGGAAAGAAGTGACGGCTATTGGTAAGCATATTGTCTCTGATATAACATATGCCAGTATTATGAGAATCAGTAGAAGCAGTATAAATCCAATTGTTGTTGAATTAGAAAAAAAAGGAAATAAAAAAACCTGGTATACAGTGCCTCTAAATAGTCTAATGGGTTCTGTTCGATTCCGTGTAAAAGCTGTAAGCGGTAAAGTGCTTGGAATTAATACTTATTTTGATTATGTGGAAGCGAAAAAAGCATTCTGCATTGAAGATTATACTGTATTGGTGACAGGTGCATCCGGTTTTCTAGGAAAGAAAATCTATTATATATTAAAGAGATATTACAAGGTAGCAGGTATCAGAAGGAAAAGAGATAATGATGTGTTTGCAACTATAGATATTTGCAGTAAGAATTCGGTATCTGCTTATTTGGAGTTGACCAGACCTAGCGTGATAGTCCATACGGCTGGTATACCGGAACCGGAAGTATGTGAGAAGGATAAGGAGAATGCATGGAAAAATAATGTGGAGGCTGTCAGAATAATAGCAGATTTATGTAGGGAGAGGAATATTAAGCTAATATACATTTCCACTGATTATGTGTTCGATGGGGATGACAGTGAAGAATATCGGTATGATTCTGTGCGAAATCCTAAGAATTACTATGGTGAAACGAAGCTAGCAGGAGAAAATATTGTTATAAACTGCCCGAATAGTCTAATCGTGAGAATTCCTGTAATTTATGGCTATAATGATGAAACAGATAAGGAAACCTTTCCAATAAAGGTCATCCGCAGTCTTATTGCTGGAAAGACCATGATATTAGATAACAAACAGATTCGATATCCTGTACTGATAGATGAAGTAGCATTTGCAATAAAGGATGCAATGCATAAAACAGGAATTATACACATTACCAGTTCCCATCCGGTGACTAAATATACTTGGGGGAAAATAATTGCGGAGGAGTTTGATTTAGAGTCAAAATTAATTCAAGAGGATAAAAATAGTTCATTAGATGATCGACCTCCCCACGTTAAGCTTAAAGTAATGGATAATGATTATGAATTGTCAGAGACAAAAAAGGGTACCTCAATACTGAAAAAACAGCTTAGATGTTTTTTTAAGCTGATATATAAAAGCAACCCTACGGAAAATATATATGGTTTAAATATAGGAGAATATAGGTATCAGTTAGGAAAGAGTATAGGTAGAAGTATACCTGAGGATGTTGTGGAAGACATAGATTGTGTTATGCCCATTCCAAATTCAGGTTTATACTATGCTATGGGCTTGGCAGATGCTATTAAAAAGCCTTATCTGCAAGCATTAGTAAAACCCGATTCATACGTGAGAAGCTTCCAAATTGCGGATGTGGCTTTGCGGGAACAAACAATCCGCGATAAAATATTACCAATTCCAGAGTTAATTTTGGATAAAAAAATTGCTTTGGTGGACGAAGCCATATTTACAGGAACTACATTTCGGGTGGTATGCGATATAATAAAGGCATGTGGTGCAAAAAAAATATATATTTGTATAGCAGCGCCTATATGCCGAAATTGCTGTAAGCAATATGTTCAGCCGGAGAGAAAGCCGTTGTCCCATGAAATCAATGTAAACAATGCAGATTATTACTTTAAAGTAGACGGAGTCTATTTTCAACCATATCAGAATTTAATGGAGTCTCTCGCTGATGTAAAAGACATTTGTTTTGAGTGTTTTGATATGGATTTAGTTTGAAGAAGAGCAGAGGAAAAGTCATGAAGAAATTCAGAGTAATACAATTTACAATTGCTAACACTCAAGGTGGACATACTCAATATATATTAAATAATTGGAAATTTATCAATAAGGAGATATTTCACTTTGATTTTGTAACCATGGATAAAATATCAGTTCTCAAGGAAGGGTTGGAACGTCAGGGTTGTAAGGTTTATCAGATATCCTGTTATGCGGAAGAAAACGAAAAACAATTTATAAAAGAGGTAAAGGAAATTCTTATGAAAGGGTATGATGCAATTCATATCCATACTAAATATTGGAAAAGCTTTTTGGTAGAAAAAATTGCAAAGGAGTGCGGAATTCCTAAAATAATCGTACATTCTCATAACAGCAGTATGGATAATGATTATGATGGTGCAGGGGACGAATTGAAAATGCACTATGCATTAAGAGAAATGCTGTGTGTTGATATAGCAACGGACTTTTGGGCTTGTTCTCAGGTGGCAGTTGATTGGTTATATGGAGAAAAAGTGCCTCATGATATGATTCGCATATTGCCAAATGCAATTAATATTAGTAAATATTCATATAACAAAGTAACTAGAGATAAAATGAGAGAAAGATTGGTAGGAAGGCAGAAAAATAAATATATATTAGGAAATTGTGGTAGATTTGTTTATCAAAAAAATCATAAATTTTTAATTGAAATTTTTGCGGAAATACATCAGCATATTCCAGATACTGTATTGATGTTACTTGGTGAAGGAAAGTTGAAGAAAACAATAGAGAAGCGTGCGAAGGAATTAGGAATAGCTGATGCGGTTAAATTTGAGGGACTGGTAGATAATGTAAGTGAATATATGCAAGCTTTTGACCTCTTTCTACTTCCGTCTCACTTTGAAGGATTACCAATCGCGTTGGTGGAAGCACAGGCTGCTGGTTTAAAGTGTTTAGTGAGTGAGAATGTTTCAAGGGAGGCTAATGTTAGCGGTTGCGTAGATTTTTTGAAGTTAAGTAAGGAATTATGGTGTGAAAAGATTCTAGAAAGTTATCTCAATATTGGCGAACGTTATGATAATAATAGAATAATGATTGAGCAAGGGTTTGATTTATCAAAACAGATTAAGGAATTGGAGCATTTATATCTTTCTTGATTCATTTGCTTTGGTGGGGTAACTTTAAAGTGAGCTTTTTAATGTAGCACTATATCCATTTAGAAAATAGAGCGTACAGGTAGTTAAATGTGGCAAATTCTGGTATTATATTTCAAAAATGGAAGAAGAACGAATAACATGACACGCTACAGGGTGACTTTGACAGATAATGAAAGACAGAAATTGCAAAAATTAATCCAAAAAGGTGGGAAAGGCTACTGCATAAAGCATGCACAGATTTTACTAAAGCTGGATGATATTCCATATAATGCAGAATGGACATATAACCGTATTTGGGATGCATACAGGGCAACACATACAATCATCACAGGTATTGTAAAACGTTTCGTAATGGAAGGGATAGAGGCTGCCTTAGGCAGGAAGAAGCAGGAAAACCGCCGACGAAAAGCAACTGGTGAAGTGGAAGCACAGATTTGTAGAATTGTCTACTCGGAAGCACCCTCAAGCAGGTCGCGTTGGACCATGCAGGCTATTGTAGTTGAACTGATCTGTTTAGAGGCAGTAGACTATATTACAGATACAACGGTGTGTGAGGTTATAAAAAAATGAAATTAAGCCGTGGTTTGTAAAAAAGAATGGTGTATTCCAGAAGCGGGAGCAGAATTCGTAGCCAAAATGGAGGATGTGTTGGATGTTTAACAGAGACCAAATGAACGATTTAAAAATGCATAAAATGCTAAACGTGTAAAAGATAAAAACCAGAGAGCAATGTTAATGTTAGAGTTGCAGTGACAATGTCATTTGGTTAAACACTCTCCCATAAAGACAAGGCATTAGCATTTTATAGCACTGCGTGTATAACTTTTAGATTACACCTTCCAACAAAATCAAAAAGGGGTGTAACCCAAATTCATATGGAATATGGGTGATTTATCTTCAAAAAAGTTGATAAATTTGGCATTTACAGTGGCATTACTTAACTAAATAAAATTGGTTGCAGTGTAGGTATAACTATGAATGTAGGAAATGGAGCGAGTTTTGCATATGGATGAAATAAAAACATATAGATTATCTGAATTTATAGATTATATCAGAAATATTTCAAGAAGTAGAAAAATATATATTTATGGTGCGGGTACTTATGGAAAGATATATGGAGAACTCTTAAATAAGCAGCATATAAGTTGGGAAGGATTTATCGATTCAAATATTAAACTTGCAGGTAAGTGTCTATATGAGAAGCAGATTATTGGTTTAAATGATATTTCTAAGCATGGTAATTGGGTTGTTATTATATCTCTGTCAAAGCAGGTATATGGAAAAAATTTTGATGACATTTATCAGTATTTAATTAATGCAGGAATTAATAAAGATGATATTTTGTATTTTGGAGATAATTTTGAATTGTTAGCTAGTATAATTGATTCTATAAAAGATGTAGATATTATATTGCAACGTAATTTAAAATTAAAAAATATATATTATGGAAAAAGATGTTTTTTAATTGGAAACGGTCCGAGCTTGCTAATAGAAGACATAAATAAATTGTCATCAGAAATTTCTATGGGATGTAATGGAATATATCAATTATTTGAAAAAAGTGAATGGAGGCCGTCATGCTTTTTTGCAGAAGATAGTATTTTTTTGAATAATCATGTACAAACAAATAATGAATTAGTATATTTACTTAATAACTGTAGTTATCTGTTTACGACACTTATAAGTGATCTTTATGACAAGTATAATTATAAATATGATAAACTATTCTATCTGTATACATGTAAAACACAAGTTAATGACATCATGTTCTCATCCGATTTAACACAAAAGATATATTCTGCTGCGACAACACTCTATACAATGTTTCAGGTAGCAGCATATATGGGGATAAAGGAGATATATTTATTGGGAGTTGATTTTTCGTTTAAACGAGAGATAGACGAAAAAGGTGATTTAATAGTGAAGACAGATATAAAGAATCATGCTGACATTATTGAAGAGACTGATGGAGTATATTATAAAGATACAATATTAAAAGGATACCTAATTGCAAAAGAATATGCCGATTCACATGGTATGAAAATCTATAATGCCACTCGTGGTGGAAAACTTGAAGTATTTAAAAGAATAAATTTTGACGACTTATTTTAGGAAAGAATGTGACGTGATGAAAATTTTAGCTGTAATCCCGGCAAGAGCTGATTCTAAAGGAATACCAAATAAAAATATAAGAATAGTTAATGGCAAACCATTAATTGCATACTGTATTGAGAATGCGTTAAGTTCAAAATATATTACTGATATAATTATTACGACTGATTCTCCCGAGATAGAATTATTAGCAGGATATTACAATATCAGGTATATGCACAGAAAAGAAGAATTGTGCGGAGATTCAGTGCCGTTGGATGTAGTCGTATATAATGCCTGTAATGATTATGACGCGGACTATATCATTACATTACAGCCAACATCTCCAACTTTACAGTATAGCACCATAGATTCGGCCATCGAATATGCGATAGATAAAGATCTAGATACAGTCATTTCAGCAGTAAACAGACCTCATTTAGCATGGATAGAAAAAGATGGTCAAATTATACCTGATTACGAAAAAAGGGTAAATCGTCAGTATTTGCCAAAAAGATTTTTAGAAGCGGGTGCTTTTGTTATTTCAAAAGCTAATGTAGTATCTGAATACTCAAGAATAGGAAAAGCTGTTGATGTGTATGAAATATCTGAAGTGGAGGCAATAGATATTGACACTTTTCATGATCTTATAAGTGCAGAGAATATACTTCGAGAACGAAGGACAGCAATTATTGTAAATGGTAATAATCTGATCGGCATGGGTCATATATGTAGAATGCTTGAACTATCAGATTTATTTTATCATAAGTTGGATATATATTACGACATTACCATCACTGACAGGAGCTCATTTGGTAATACTATGTACAAGGTAACAGGATATGACAGTTTTGATAATTTACTGACTTATCTAATAGGAGGAAAATATCAGGTAATAATAAATGATATATTGGATACTAAATCAACATATATTAAGAAAATAAAGCAGATTCCAACACATCCATATGTTGTTAATTTTGAAGATGCAGGTGACGGAAGATTAGAAGCGGATCTTGTAATTAATGCATTATATAGAGAAGAACAGTCGATGCAGAATATATATTTTGGAGAGCGGTATTATCTCATTCCAAAGTTGTTTTTATTATATAAACCAATAGAGATTAAAGAAAGAGTATTAAATGTATTCATTTGTTTTGGTGGAGCAGATCCAGCTAACTATACTGAAAAAATATTATCAATTATAAGAAGGAGTGAATATTTAGATTTAAATTTCACGGTTGTATTGGGAAAAGCAAAAAGTAATTATGTAGAGTTGCAACAAGAAAATACTAATTCAAATATCAAGATATTATATGATATAAAAAATATGCCGGAGCTTATGGCACAAAATGATATTGGAATTACCTCAAGGGGAAGGATGTGTTATGAACTGGCATCTTTGGGTATACCGACGATTACTATGTCTCAGAATGAACGTGAAGAACGGCATGAATTTGCATGTGATGAAAATGGGTTCTGCTACTTGGGTAGAGAAGTATCAGAAGAACTTATAAAACACGAATTTGATAAATTAATTTTATCAAATGCTTGCAAAAGAAAAAATATGCAGCAACTTATGCTAAGACATGATCTAAAAAAAGGAAGAGAAAGGATTAAGAATCTGATTGATTCGTTATAGATATGAAAAAGATAATTGAAAATAGAGTTAATGATAGAAAGTTTGTACTTATAGCAGAGATTGGTGTTAATTATTATGATATCGCGATAAAAGAGCATATTACTCCATTAAGAGCAGCAAAATTAATGATTAAAGAGGCTGCCCATTCAGGTGCCCATGCAGTGAAGTTTCAGACTTATAAAGCAGATACGTTAGCGTCAAAAGAATCACCATATTATTGGGATATTATGGAAGAGCCAACTGTTTCTCAATATAAACTATTTAAAAAATTTGATTCTTTTGGTCAAAAAGAATATAAAGAATTAGCTGACTATGCAGAGGAAATGAGGGTTGAATTCTTATCCACTGCCTTCGATATTGAATCCGCAGACTACCTGGATTCTATGCTGAATGCCTATAAAATTTCTTCGTCTGATTTAAACAATCTTTCTTTTGTAGCATATCTGGCAAAGAAGAACAAACCGATTATTCTATCTGTTGGTGCATCCAATGAGGATGAGATCGTACGCACAGTAGAACTAATAAGGAAATATAATAAAAAACTTTTGATTTTGATGCATTGCGTGTTAGAGTATCCCGTACCATACGAGCATGCAAATTTAAATAAGATTGTCAGCTTATCAAAAAAATTTCCTGATTTAATTATAGGATATTCTGATCATACCAAACCGGATGAGGGGTATGAAATCCTAAAAACAGCATATAATCTTGGAGCTTCAGTTATTGAAAAGCATTTTACATTAGATAAATCCTTAAAAGGAAACGACCATTATCATGCTATGGATCCAAACGATGTGAGAAGTATTATCAAAGCTATAAACTATACAGACTATATTAGAGGAGATGGATATTTACATTGTTTGGAATCTGAAAAAAAAGCCAGAGATAATGCTAGAAGGTCAATTGTAGCTTCAAAAGATATACTGGCAGGAATGATAATTACAGAGGACATGCTGACCTATAAAAGGCCGGGAAATGGAATACCAGCAGATATGTACAATTCTGTAATTGGAACGACATCTTTAATGAATATTAAAAAGAATACAATTATTAAGCCATCCATGTTAGATTCTGAGAATGTATGATTAAATGGAGAGGCAAGATGATAACAAATCGGATAAAAGTGCAAGTGTTAATCTGGCAATTTTTGATAAATCAACAAAGTTAGATGTGCATACTTGTGATATATCATATGGTTTTGATGGATTTAGTATATATGACAATTGTGATTTATATATAGGATTTAGAGACTTTCACACATTTACAATTTAAGTAAAAGAAATATATCTATTCTTTTGGGAGAGGATGCACGAGGTGTAGGAGTTAATGAAGCTCATGGATTGACTGGAATATAACCGTATTCATATACTTTAAAGATGAAAGATAAGAAAGTAAGATTAGAATATAGTGAGTACGTTATCAGAGGACTTGATGACTATCTGGATGAAATTGAATCAAGCAGTTATATTCAATTAAGGAACTCATTTAAGATGATAAAGGAATATTATAACTTTAAGGTAAAACACATAGAGGGAATAGAAGGAGAGTGCATATGAAGGTGTTGTCTGTAACATGGACTATTTATGATGACAGAATTAAAATCTTTAGTAAAGACTGTACAGGAGGAGGTCTGTTTATTAAGAATATATGTGAATATATAGGTCAGAGAGTAGATTCATATTTACTAATTGGGAAATTTGTAATGCCATCCATTTTGCTTGGAAACATTAAAATTGTCAATACAGAGAGAGACTATGCTATTAAAATACAAGATAGAAATGATGGACATATAGAAAGAATGACATTAGCATTCATAGATGCATTGGATGAGATAAAACCAGATATTGTAAACTTTCATGGGACGGGGATATGGGCAAAAAGATGTATGGAAAAATGTATTCTGTTGAATATACCATTCGTATATATAGAACATTTATATATACGCAGAAACAGAGTATTCTCAGGTTATGACAGGGCATTTGAATGGAATGATGCTATACTTAGGATTCCCAATCTTAAAATAGTAGCAGTGAGTACAGGGATTAAAAAAAATATTTTAATTGATTACCCCAATATATATCCAGATAATATCAAAGTAATTGTTACTGGAACAAATTTTGCTGCAGATTTTATTAGTAGCAATTTTAGAGAAAAGTATAATCTTATTAATAAAAAGGTGTTAATATGTGCAGGTTCTATTTGTGATAGAAAAAACCAGACACAAATCATTAGGACTTTCAAACTCTTGCCAATTAAATTACAAAAATCACTAGCAATAATATTTTGTGGAATTGATAGAACAGGGGGTAGATTCGAAATAGATATCAAGGATAATGATTTACAAGATCAGTTGATATATATGGGTGCACTTTCAAGTGAAGATATGAAAAAAGTGTATTCTATCTCTGATGGTATCATAATGCCAAGCTATTCTGAGGGATTAAGCATTGCGGTATTGGAGATGATTACTTATGGCAAGCCTGTAATTATGTTTAAAGATTCGGAATGTGCAGATGATTTAAATGATACAGAGGTAGTATGCTTTGCGGAGAATCGTACTGATGAGGAACTTGCTTATGCAATAGCTGAATGGTTAGAAAAGAAGTGGGATTGTCAATATATTAAAGAATATGCATGTGGATTTACAATGGAGAAAGTTGTGGATGAATATCTTGATTACTACAAAAGCGTTTTAAGGAAATGAATAATAAGATAATTATTGTAGTAGGATAGATATTATAATGCAGTTAGATTACAAATTTTGTATAATGGGGAGAGCATGTAATTTTAGGAGGATATATTATGGCACAAATTAAAATAAGTATTGTCACAGTTGTTTTTAATGGTGAAAAAACAATAGAAAAGGCAATACAAAGTGTACTTGAGCAATCATATTCTAATATAGAATATATTATTATTGATGGACAATCATCTGATAAAACGATAGAAATTATTAGGAAATATTCTGATAATATTACGAAATGGATTAGTGAACCAGATGAAGGTATTTATGATGCAATGAATAAAGGGATGCTTATGGCTACAGGTGAAGTGATTGCTTTTCTTAATAGCGATGATTGGTATCAAAAAGATGCCATAGAATATATAGCAAATCAGTTTAATGATAGTTCTTTGGAATTACTTTTTGCCAATGTCATTCTAGTAGACAGGAATAGAATGCAGCTTGCTGAGCCGATAACGCCAAGTAAAATAAAACAGATGAATAAACATATGTTAGTTTATCATCCAGCAACATTTGTAAGAAGAAAATTATTTTTTCAGAATGGTGGATTTGATATACAGTACCGTATTGCAGCTGACTATGAATGGATAATAAGGGTACTTAAGACTGAACCGATTATAAAATGTACTGATAAAATAACTACTTATTTTTCATCAGGTGGAGTAAGCTATACTAATCGTAATGACAGTTATAAAGAAGCAAGAGCGATTGCACTTAGCTATGCTTTACAAGAAGATAAAGAGGAAATTTTATACTATTTCAAAAAACTGGATTTGATTTTCTATTATAGAGATATATTAAATCGCTCTATAGATATACCAATATTTAAAGAGTTAAAAAATTTTTTCCCTAAACAAAAGATTTATGTATTTGGAACGGGACGTATAGGAGATGAGTGTTATAAACTTTTATGTAATATGACTCTTAGCATCGTTGGTTTTGTGGATAATAATTTTTATCTGTGGGGGAGAACATTTGGTGATAGTGGATTACCTATTTTTGAACCTAAAATATTGAATTATAAGTATGATTTTGTAATAATAGCATCTGTTAAATATGAGGATGAAATAAAATATCAACTAGAGGATATGGGGTTTAAACACGATAATGATTTTATACTATATAGCAAATTGAGAGAGAATGCAATTAATAAATTGAAAGCACAAGAAATAAAGGAAGAATATTAAGGGAAGAAATGTACTAGTGCTGAATGCTGGAGGATAGAATGATAAATCGAATTTTATTTTTTGGGATTTCACTATATTATTTGGAGGGGTGGCTAATACACTGTTAAACAATCTGAATACATAAATGCGAGATAGAGGTAATGATAACGATTCCTGTTTACTAAAAAGAAATATAACCCTTAGTTTCAAAAGTTAACCCGATTTTTTTGCATGCCCATCTAAATAGCTGTTTTCATTTTCATATTATTCCTTATGTCCATTTCTAGTTTTGAAATTTTAGCTTTTGGCAAAAGAACTATGAATATTGATTGGTAACCATATTACAAAAAATTTGGAGTAACTGATACGGATTTGAAAAGCATCAGGAGATTGCAAAATATTAAAGTAAGGAGCAGTAGTAAAATTGCTTGCAGTTACCCTGCGGTGACGGATATATTCCATGTGATGATGATGGTGTGGACATTGCATTGTTCCATCTTGAGCTTAAATTATGATTAGATTTAATGTAAATATATGAGCTTTGCGAGAATTTTTAACTGTTATAAATATTATTGAAAAGCGAGAAACGGATGAAAGTTGCAGTAATAGTACCATATTACCATAACGATCTGTCAGAAACTGAAATGATATCATTACAGCAGTGTCTTAGGGTATTTTCAGATTATCCTATTATATTTGCTGTACCGGAAAATTTATATATAAAACAAGGTATAATAGCATCAAATATCCAGATTGAAAGATTCTCAGACGCATGTCTGGAAAGTGTTAATGCGTATAATCGACTCATGCTTTCAGAAGTATTTTATGAAAAATTTTTATTATACGAGTATATTTTGATTTATCAGCTTGATGCATTTGTTTTTTCAGACAGGCTAGAAGAATTTTGTGATATGGGATATGATTATATAGGAGCACCATGGTTAAACGGACAGTGTAACATAACCAGATTAGACAGATGCATATGGTATGTTGGGAATGGGGGATTTTCTCTAAGAAGAATACGGACTTTTCTTTCAGTATTGAAAAATAAATGTATTGATTATGTAAATATTAATGAGGATATATTCTGGGCTTCACAAGAATCAGAAACATTCCATATCCCATCTGTTGAAGTAGCTTTAGATTTTGCTTTTGAGAGATCTGTCAGGGAGTGTTATAAACTGAATAAGTATAGATTACCCTTTGGATGCCATGCATGGGAAAAACATGATATAGAATTTTACCGACCATTTATAGAGCAGTATGGTTATAGAATACCCCTTGAAATACAAGGGGATTATGATAAAGATTTAAACTTTTTATCTTATAAACATTTGACATGGGATGAAATGATAATGAAAAAGAAGCTTAAAAACATAATGGGTGAGTTTAAGGAAATATGCATTTTTGGTAATGGGATATATGGAAAAGAATGTTGTTGGATATTGCTGCGTGCAGGCTTTAAAGTATTCTGCTATCTGGATAATAATGAAGAGAAACATGGTATTTCTGATTGGGATATTCCAGTTATGGGGTTAGAACATATGGTCAAAACAAAAGGTGTACTGCCTGTGGTTATTGCAGTTAAAAATGATTCGGAAGAGATAAAAAAGCAATTGGAAAATCATGGATTTGAGTATGATAAAAATATTATATACTATACAGCTATAAGAAACCAATTAAGTCAGTGAAGTACTTGGATAAGACAGGAGAATTAGAAGTGCAGAGATTAAAACGAAGGTTAGGGATTTTTGTGTTTTTTGATTATGATGGAATTGCGGATTGTTATTTAGAATTTTTACTAGATAAATTAAGTAAAATCTGTCAGCAGATTAACATTGTGGTTAATGGAGAAATTCAACAAAGTTCCTTAAATAGATTATACAGATATGCTGATCGCATTTATATAAGAGAAAATATTGGTTTCGATGCTGGAGCTTATAAAGATTTCTTTTTGAAGGTCATTCCGAAATATGAGTGGGAGAGCTATGATGAAATCGTGCTAATGAATGATACTTTTTTCGGACCAATCATACCTTTGGAACATATTTGGAGTAGATTTGAAGCTGAGACCATAGATTTTTGGGGAATTACCAGACATCCGAAAGGAGAATATGGTAGCGGTGAAGAACTATATAGTCATATTCAGGCATATTTTATGGTTATAGGAAAGAGAATAATTGAAAGCCCATCCTTTTTGGAATTCTGGGAGAATATACCATATCCTCAAAATTATCAAAGTGCAGTAATTGAGTTTGAAATACAATTTACAAATTTTTTTGAAAAATATGGATTTAATAGCAAATCACTTATGGATGCTTCGCTATTTTGTAAAGACAATGAGGGAAACCCATATTTACATCATAGCTATGAATTGATAAAATATATGGATGTTCCATTTTTAAAAAAGAAATGTTTGATGTTTGAAAATCCTGGCTATATAAATGCAATTCATGCATTGGAATATATCGAAGTAGAATTGAAATTTAATACGGATATGATCTGGGAAAACATATATCGTCTTAGTCGAGAGAAGAGATTTGGTTTAATATTTAACTATTGTGAATTAGAGAAATTTTATAAAACTCATAAGCAAATTTTCATCTATGGTGCAGGAAATTATGGAAAAAAGGTGCAAAGGTATTTTCAATATCGTAAGTGGACATTTGAAGGATTTTTAGTATCTGAAAATGTAAATAAAGAGCAAAATTGCAAAAATTATGCAGAAATGAGCTTTAAAGATACGGATGGGATTATTTTGGCCTTGGGAAAATCTTATTTAGCTGAAGTGCTGGAAAAGGTTAGTTTGGATTTGAAGGCAGAACAATTACTGGTACCATATTTTATAATGGATTAAACAGCGTTTGCGGAGTTTGTAAAAAAGAAATAGTGTAATAGTATGAAGAGTAGATTGACATATGATGAACCGGTAAACTGGTATATATTTCAATCGCACCAGTGTAATTGCAAATATTTTTAAATATTGATAGGAAAAGGAGTGAGTGTGTGAAGCTTATAGTATTTGGAATTGGAAATGTATATAAAATATACCATGAAAAAATAATTAAGAAGAATATTATAGCTTATTCTGATAACTATATTAATGTTGATACATTTGAACAAAAACCATTAATTGTCCCAGCTAAAATAAAAGAATGGGATTTTGATTATATAGTAATATTTACAACAAACTATTTCGGTCAGATATATAAACAACTGGTTAATGAACTAGGTATCCAGGAGCAAAAAATAATAAGTTTTCTGGACGTAATAGATAATGGAAAACAGATGTCTTTACAGAAATGTGGAGAATATGCAATTCGGATAATTGAAAAAATGAAATGGTTAAGAGTTCTTGATACTTCTGCTTTTTTATCAGGATTATATTATACCAGAGAGCCTTTAAATAAGACGCTGGGACATAATATTAGAATTGATTCTTTGATTTGCCGTGAATCAAAATTGTACACAATCTATAACAATCTGTATAGCAAAATATATAATAATCAAGAAGATATTTTGTCTGTGTACGATGTTATTCTGATAATTAACATGTTAAAAGAGTCAAAATTAGAATACGGAATAAAAGAATTAAAAACACTTATCTTAAAATCCAGATATATATATGTTGTATTACCCTATTACTCTGATGGTATGGGGAGCTTTACGAATTCAATTGATTTACAGTCCATGGGTGAGATAATATATAGTGAGTATGAGGAGTTTGGCAAATGTCTCATTATTGATACAGAATACCGGTTATTGAATGTAAAGGTAAAGATATATACTGTTGGGCACAAAGCATTTGAAGCTCCTGATTACTCCTTATATAAATCAATTTATGTTGGAGAGTATGGGAGGAAATTCGAATTTGCACAAAGTGACAGCCGTGGTAGGAACATTGCTGAATATAATGAAGCAATTAATGAAATAACAGCGTTATATTGGATATGGAAGAATGCAGAAGAAGATTATGTAGGGTTATGCCATTATCGAAGATATTTTTGTCAGGGAAGAACCTCAGATACCGAGGAAATCTTGCAGGAACCCTTTATTAATGCTATATTGGAAGAATATGATATTATTTTACCACAGGTTAATGTACTTTTACCGAATACAAAGGAACAACTGGAAAAATCTGTTGACGTAAAGGTCTTTGGAGAAGGATGGAAAATAATCACACAATTGATTAAAGAGAGGCAGCCAGAATATTGGGATGCTTTTGAATATATTTTTAATGGTATTAAAATATATCCTTGTAATATGTTTATATCAAAAAAGAAGACGATAGACAGATATTGTGAGTGGTTGTTTAGTTTCATATTGGATGCGGCAGATGCAATGGATATAAGCAGGTACGATGAATATAGCAGGAGGATTATAGGTTTTTTTTCAGAAAGATTGTTTAATGTTTGGCTCGTAAAGCAAGAGTTAATAATAAAAGAATTGCCTATTCTGTTATTAGATTAATAATATTGCGATAAATCAGATTGTATTTTGATAGAGAAATTAGTTATTACAGGTAAAAAGTAACATTGGATTTTATTACAACATATATATAATAGATTCCTGAAAGGAAGATGAATGACTTGATAGGTAGAGTAAAATTAAACATTAGATTTAAATGGAGACAAAAAATATGAGTGTGAATAAATTAATCCAGGAGTTTCCAAAAGGATTGCTCAATTGGTATGATTTTCATAAGGAAGGAAAAGTACTATGCATTATTGATGAGAAAAGCAGCATAGTAGAGTTACTGCAGGAAAAATGCAGGGAAGTTTTTTGTGTGAATGGAAAAACCTCTCTTCAAGAGACGTTTTTAAGCAGGCATAAGGAGGTATTTGATTATATTGTTATTATTGGTATGATAGAACGCCTTGTAGAACCAATAAAAGCTCTTTCTTCATGGAAGAAATTATTATCTGATGAGGGCAAGATGCTTCTGGGTATGGATAATCGTTTGGGTTTGCATTATTTTTGCGGTGATAGGGATCCTTTTACGAACCGGAACTTTGATGGAATTGAGAATTACCGTAGGGTGCTGAAGGATGATAGGGACAATTTACAGGGGCGCAATTATTCGAAGGAAGAAATATGCATTATATTAGATAAAGCAGGCTGGAGCCACAGAAAATTCTATTCGGTTTTGCCGAACCTGGAAATGCCCCAGCTGATTTATGCAGAAGATTATCTTCCAGCGGAGGAACTAGCAGCAAGATTTTTCCCAATGTACCGCAATCCGGATTCTGTGTTTCTGGAGGAGGAGTATTTATATACGGATATAATTAAAAACGGAATGTTTCATGTATTGGCTAATACCTTTTTGATTGAGTGTTCGAAAGATAATACATTTGAAAATGTTAAGCACGTTACGATTTCTATGGATAGGGGCAGAGAAAATGCGATGGCAACCATCATCAGAGATAATGGTACGGTGGAAAAAAGGGTGCTATATGATGAAGGGAAGGATAAATTACAAGCTCTTAAAAAAAATGCGGAAGATTTGAGGGCACATGGATTAAATGTATTGGAAGCAGAGATTCAAGGGAATTCTTATATTATGCCCTATGTGGATAGTGAAATTTTAATGAATTACTTACGGG
>Ga0153945_1000184_pt1 | contig 19384 bp, 10 predicted proteins | sample TSNJ029MetaG_FD_104720 | JGI IMG/M metagenome (GOLD analysis project Ga0153945, IMG submission 104720) | Attine ant fungus gardens microbial communities from New Jersey, USA - TSNJ029 MetaG | ecosystem: Host-associated > Fungi > Mycelium > Unclassified | place: USA: New Jersey, Wharton State...
GGCGGACTACGGATATTATGCTTTGCTGAGCTTGGCAAATCGAAGCTCAGCGCCCAGATGGATGGTGTATGGGTTTGCGCAAAATTATCTGGGACAGCTAACCCAATGGGAGATAGAAACGGCTTCACAGCCGGATGCCGCTGAGCTAAAGGAAGCAATTGACATGGACAATACCAGTGTATTGCTCCAGTTACATAACGCCAATTTCTCAAACGAATATGTCTTTTATGATGAGACCCTTCGACTGGCCTCCCATCAAATGGCTTATTTAAAAGACCGGTTCGGCCTGGAGCTGATGGTCGATGCTTTGTGGAGCTACGATTATTTTGACACGCTCCTGGGTGTCAGTCCGGCGGAAGCAAAAAGTGACTGGCTCACTCAACTTGGAGTGTCTCACCGGTTGGAAAATGACAATCTGTTTTGGGTGACTGCGGCGGAGGATGTTTCCTTGTGGTCTGAGGGATATACCCGTCAAATTTCTACGCAGAAGCAGACGTATTACTTTAGCAATTCTTATCTGGATGATGAGGACGCATTGGATTTTGTGGCTGCCAACCTGCAGGGAATAACGGCTGTCAATACATATCTTCAAGGGGCGGGCGCGCAATTTGCGCAGGAATCGCTGACCTACTATTTGCAGGACAGTGGCAACACAGCCGTGGATGGCAGCACCATCTGGCTGGGTGGCGTGGCAGAAGGGGAAAGCCTCTATATTTCCTCTTATTTTGAAGCGGCGGCAGGAGAATCTTATACATCCTGGCTCAGCTATGGCGTGAAAGGATTGCTGGAACAACGTTACAGCGGGCACAATACATCCGCTTCTACTCCGAACCATTCGGCGGCGGAGCTGCTGGCTGATGAAACGAGCCGGCAGTTGATGATGTTGGACCGGGAATCCTTTAACAGCAATGCCGCTGATACCCAAACATTTGCTGCCGCTATAGCGGAATATGTTGAAGAGCAGTATGGCAGCGATGTGTTGATGCAGCTGTATAAGGACGATTATGATTTTGCCGGTATCACCGGCACCAGCTTTGCTGAATTATGCGTGGACTGGGCGAAAACCCAAGGCGCTGATATAGCATATCTTTATGAAGGCAATACGGCAAATGCATCCTTTGTGTTGCCGGATCTGCGTGAAGAAGAAGCCGCGGCTTATTTTACCGAGATAAGCGGTAAATATTTCTACGAAACTTCAAGCGCGCTCTACTATTTTGAAATGGGTTATCTCAGCTATTCTGATATGTGGAATTTTGTTGCTATGTTGGAGGAGGGAATCTATCAGATTAAAGAATATCTGACCCCTGGCTTTACGGCTTATTCCGGAAGGATAGAGTACAATATTATCAGCGGCGAGGGCGCGTCCTACGCCTCTGAAGACGGCAAAATCACGCTCCGGTATGTGGATCAAAAATTTGCGGAGTATATCCATGAAACGGTCCATGTGCTTCAAGGCTTTTATAATCCGTTGTGGCTCAGTGAGGGGGCTGCGACCTATATTGATTACAAATTTAATATTTGGGCTTCTCCGCCTATATACAATCAGGACCTGGACCGACTGGCCAAGAAAATTATCTTCGAGGAGGGGTACACCAATTTACTCACCTTCTCGGATGAAATCTTTAATATAGCCACTGAGGCCGAGGGTAGAATGCGTATTTACACTATTTGCGCCTCATTATGCCAATATGTGGAGAACAACTATGGCCGGTATGCCTTTCTGGACCTATACCGCAATTTTCAGGATATAGAGAATATTTTGGGAGTTCCTTTTGAAACCTTAAAGTCAAACTGGCTATACTATATAGAGAATTTGTAAATACATGTGACCGAGATGCTTTGCCCATATGGGCCTTGCTATAGACTACTGCTTACAAATTTTATTATAGAGGAGAGAGTTGTTTATGACCCTTAACAATGCCTACCTAAAATCTGTATTTGAAGAGGTCACTAAGCGCAATGCTGGAGAGACCGAATTTTTGCAGGCTGTGGAGGAAGTACTTGTATCCCTGGAGCCTGTTGCGGATAAGCATCCTGAAGTGGTTGCAAGCGGCGTCATTGACCGCATCGTTGAGCCTGAGAGGTTGATTGTTTTCCGGGTTTCCTGGGTGGATGACCGGGGGAAGGTACAGGTAAACCGCGGATTTCGCGTGCAATTTAATTCCGCTATTGGTCCCTACAAGGGCGGCCTCCGTTTCCACCCCTCAGTGTGCGCCTCAGTTATTAAATTCCTGGGCTTTGAGCAAATCTTTAAAAATAGCCTGACTGGCTTGCCTATGGGCGGCGGCAAGGGCGGTTCCGATTTTGATCCGAAGGGCAAGTCCGATGGGGAGATTATGCGCTTTTGCCAAAGCTTTATGACTGAGCTTTCCAAGCATATTGGCGCCGATACCGATGTACCCGCCGGTGATATTGGCGTTGGCGCCAGAGAGATTGGCTTTATGTATGGACAATATAAGCGTCTCCGGAATGAATTTGCCGGTGTGCTCACCGGTAAGGGTCTGACCTATGGCGGATCTTTGGTGCGCACCGAGGCCACTGGATACGGCCTGTGCTACTTCACGGAGGAAATGCTGGGAGCGATGAAAGGGCAGGGCTTCAACGGAAAAACAGTAGTGGTTTCCGGCTCCGGTAACGTGGCTATCTATGCCACGGAAAAAGCGCAGCAATTGGGAGCTAAGGTTGTGGCATTGTCCGATTCAAACGGATATGTATACGATCCGGAGGGCATTCAACTGGACGTGGTGAAGCAGATCAAGGAAGTGGAGCGGGGACGGATTAAAGAATATGCCGACCGTGTGGCTTCTGCGGAATACCATGAGGGCCAGGGCATTTGGGGCATCAAATGTGACATCGCGTTGCCCTGCGCCACCCAGAATGAGTTGCAGGCCAAGGATGCCGAGTTGCTTATCAGCAACGGCGTTATCGCCGTTGCTGAGGGCGCGAACATGCCCACCACTCCCGATGCCACAGAGATGCTGCTAAAGGCGGGGGTATTATTTGGTCCGGCAAAGGCCGCCAATGCCGGAGGTGTGGCCACCTCCGGCCTGGAAATGAGCCAGAACTCCATGCGGTATTCCTGGACATTTGATGAAGTGGATCAAAAACTTAAGGATATTATGGTCAACATCTTCCACACCGCCTTTGAAGCCTCCAAAACCTATGGAGCGGAAGGTAACTTGGTGGTTGGAGCCAATGTGGCCGGATTCATGAAGGTTGCGCAGGCTATGATGGCCCAAGGCGTTGCATATTAAGACTATTTATCCTATAATAACATTGTTGGGGCAATTATGAGTGTGTGGGTATTGGAAGCAAATCCTGTACCTGCCTTGATAATGGGTTAATGCGGCTTATGGAGTTTTTTATGCTGCGTCAATTAGAAAAATGAGGTGTGTTTTGTGCCGGAGATTAAAATTGAACTGACGAAAAATCCCAAGGAAAAGGTAAAGGATGTTTCCCAAATGGCGTTCGGCAAGGTCTACACGGACCACATGTTTATGATGGATTACAGTGACGGCCAGGGCTGGCATGATCCCAGAATCGTGCCCTATGGCCCTTTGTCCCTTGATCCGGCCAGCATGGTGCTGCATTACGCCCAGGAGATATTTGAGGGGCTAAAGGCATATAAGACCTCTGATGGAAGGGCTTTGCTGTTCCGTCCGGAGGAGAACTTTAGGCGGATGAACAAGTCCTGTGAAAGAATGGCCATCCCCCCCATTGATGAGGCCTTTGCTATGGAAGCCTTGCTTAAGCTGGTTGACCTGGACCGCGACTGGATTCCGGAAGGGGAGGGGGCCTCCCTGTATCTTCGTCCCTTTATCTTTGCGACCCAGGTGAATATTGGCGTCAAGATCAGCAATGCCTACACCTTTATGATTATCATGACCCCTGTTGGACTTTATTTTACCGAAGGCTTGCAGCCGACTAAAATCACTGTGGAGACGGAGTATGTCCGGGCTGTGCAGGGAGGCACAGGTGATGTGAAAACCGGCGGCAACTATGCGGCGTCTCTGAAATCTCAGGGAGTCGCCAATGACGCTGGTTATAGCCAGGTGCTGTGGCTGGATGGCGTGCACCGGAAGTATATTGAGGAGGTGGGCGCTATGAACATCTTCTTCGTCATTGGGGATGAGGTGGTTACCCCCATCTTAAACGGCAGTATTTTAGATGGGATCACCAGGAAATCCATTATCGAATTATTGCGTCATGAGGGCTATACGGTTTCTGAAAAACGGATCTCCATTGATGAGCTCTATGAGGCCAATCAAAATGGCAGTTTAAGGGAAGTCTTTGGAACAGGTACCGCAGCTGTTATTACTCCTATTGGCGCGTTAAAATGGGGCAATAAGGAAATGATAGTCAATGACAACCGGCTCGGTGAGATATCAGAGCATTGTTATAACACGTTATATGGTATACAAACGGGCGAATTAGAGGACCCCTTTGGGTGGACCATCGAGGTATAAAAAACATAAAGACGTAGACAAGGCGGCTTAACGCCGCCTTGTCTACTGTAATATGTATTCCCGGTTGATCCACCAAAAGCATCGCGCTCTTTTTGAGGACGACGCTATTTTCGTGAAAGCAGATAATCATCCATATATCTTTTTTTCTATGGATTCTATATTTACCGATTTTTATGATATGTTTCTTAACATACATATTTCGAAATCTGTAACACATTAATATTTGCTGTGGACATATGCTAAAGTGTGGGGAGCGACAGATGATCCCACTTCCTTAATCTTTTTTTATTTCATCTCACCCTAGTTAAGATTTAGCCCGCTTTTAAAGCGGGCTAAATCTTTTGTCTAGATAGTGTAGTCAATATGGAGGTCGGTGCGCTCCTTCTTTCCCGCCTGTGGAACAAAGTATCTCACCGGGATGCTTTAGCGGCATATACGGCCGAAAAGGAGGGTATGAAAGCCGGTAAAGGTTATTGGTTTGCCGATTATCTGTTCAGCAGAACGGGTCAACATTAATGCATGGCCCAACTATCGCGAGCTCCTCAAGAAGATTAATTTTTTACGCTCTTGCGGATTACCGCAAAATAGATAATCGTACCGCATATCAGCAGATATGCGCCGGAGAACAACAAAATAGGTATAGGATGAAACGGTGGAGTTGGACTTGGCTTAAAACGAAGTAATGTCTGTGAAATAAGTGAGGAAGGCAATACTCCCGCAAGAAGTATATTTACCACAAACAGTGGTTTGTTAACAACACGGTTGCCTCCAAGAAACCATCCGATCAAGAGCAGCATAATGCCTACGCTTTCTATAATAAGCCCGCCATAAATGTCCATAGTGGCACTGCCGTCGCTGAGTTGTCCTATCGCCGCAAAAATTCCGACGGCTAACAGCATTGTTGCCACGGCGGACACGACTTGCGAGGCAAACCGCGACGGTTTGAAGGAGGTTTCTGACGCTGATGTTTCGCCTTTCAAAATATAGTCAATCGTTACTTCAAAAAGCTCGCTCATTGCAATTAATTTTTCAATTTCCGGCAGCGATTGACCGCCTTCCCATTTTGACACCGCCTGACGAGATACGCCCAGTATTTCAGCCAACTGCTCCTGTGACAATCCCTTGCCTTTCCTCAATTCCTGTATGCGTTCTTCGATGGTCATATGACTCATCCCCCTTTCGACGCTAATGATACATTTTCGCCTGGTTGCGTTCTACCAACCAGTGCTTTAAATCTTGTCAACCATAGGTTGCGAATTTATGAATCCTAAGTTTTAAGCGATTAAATATTAGTATATCATATTTTTGCCAGACAAATATACGACCCGGAGGGTAACATGAATTTAATCGGCGCAGCGCAAATTTATAAATCAAAAAGAATCCTTGATTTTGACCAAAATCAAGGATTCTTTTGATTTATAAGGAGTAGATATTGTAGTTCGGCACTGACGCCGCTTGAATTGCGGCGTCAGTATGCTATTTAACTTTTTATTCCCCACGCCGGGGCCGATTTTTATACTGTCTGTTGTAAATTTGCAGAATATGCTTTTGTGCAATTGTTTACATAGTATTATTCATACATTTTTTTATTCTCAACGATGGCCTGGGTCATAAAGTCCTCCAAGGTCTCCATGCCTGTTCTAGAGGCATTGTTCAGATATTCGGCATAAAGTGCCGCCGCCTCATCAGAGCTGCCAGCCATAATGACTTTAGCTTCGTAGGTTTTGACCAATTCTTTAATCTTGTCAAAGATGACCTTCTCATCCTCATTGACACCGGCCAAAGGATAGGAGCCCATGATCCATGGATAGTTGTCAAAGCGATCTCTGATTATAGAATAGCAGTCGGCGACCAATGCCGGATCTGTGGTGGCGCAGCGGGCATCGGCCTCCACAATCTCAGATCCACCCAGATAGAACCAGGGATTGTAAACGGTATTCTGGTTGCCCTCCTGAATGGCATTAACCCACTCATCGGAGAAAATGGGTAAGCCTTTTTCATCCAGTGTGTACTCCACACCTTCCCGACCCATTTGGGTAACCTTTTGGCCTGCCTCACTAAACATCCAGGCTATAAATTTAATAGAAGCTTCGGGATTCTTATTTTGGCGGGTGATGAAGGTGGCGGACCAGCCGGTGTCGGAGGTCAGATAGGAGGATTCCGCAAAGGGAACTAACTCCGCCAAGCAATAGTCGGGATTGATGGCAGCCAGGGTTGCGTTGGCGCCGGGGAGACTGTTTTGAGTGCAGGCGCAGGACATAAAGTATTTATCATCCGCGATAGCGGTGCTGCCGGAAACAAAATAGGAATCATCGGTGACGATGTACCCTGACCGGAAGCATTCATTCAGCCACATCAAGTCCTGCTCATACCGGGGATCCTTGGTGTAGTGGATATAGCTGCCGTCAGCCTGTTCCACAAAGTCTACGCCGCCTATGCCGTTGAGATAACGCAGGACCAGAGTGTTCCAGTTCTCATTTAGTTTTAGAGGCACCACATCAGGATAGGCTTCCTTGATCATGCCCAGAACCTGATAGATTTCCTCAAAAGAGGTCATAGAAGGGCTTCCGATGGCTTCCCACAAATCTACCCGGTATGTCATGGACCCCACCATAGGCACAGAGGATTTGCCCTCCCAATCCTCTTTATAGGAGACGTGATTGGCAATGGTATAGGCCACGCCGTCAGCGGATAGGCCGCGTCCAATACCAAGCTGAGCCTCTGTAGGGGTCCAGCCGGTGTCATACTGCTCTAGCAGCTCTTCGTAGGGGTAGCTCAGTTTCGCATTGGACATCCGGTCCAACGAATTTTGAGTGTAGACCAAATCAGGCAGCTCACCGGAGCTCATCATAACACCGAGCTGATTTTGATCCACCGCAATGGTGGGGTCAAGAATGACATTGGTTTGGCGGGTGATTTCCTCGGGAATAATGCCGGTGAATTCCTCGATAGGATACCAGGAATGATCGATGAAGATGGTTAGGGTGACGGGATCACCGGTGCCGGTATTGCCTTCGCCACCGCTGTCGGAATTCTCATTGCCGCCATCGTTTGCGGGAGCGCTGGATGAAGGTGATGTGCCGGAATCGCCGCAGGCCGCCACCGCCGCACATAGGCAAAGGACTAACAGCAAGGCCAGTATTTTTTTTGCTTTCATGGATTACTTTCCTCCTTGTTACTATAAATACTTATTTTTCTTATCCATACTTATCCCTTGACCGATCCAAGGGTAAGTCCGCTGACAATATAGCGCTGGAAAAAGGGATAGATCACAAGAATGGGGGCCACTGCCACAATCATAGCCGCCAGCTGCACCGACACGGTGGTGATGGTGCTGTTGGCCACTGTCATGGCATATGCATCTCCCGCCGCCGATTGGGACAGGTTGGATCTATTGATGATGGTCATCAATAGATAGCCCATTGTGCGCAGGCTCTTATCTTGGGTAAAAAAGGCGGTGTCATACCAGCTGTTCCACTGCCCAACTGCCGTAAAGATGGCGATTGTAGCCAATAGGGGTTTGGAGATGGGCAGTATGATCTTTCTAAAGATGGACATCTCACTGGCCCCATCTATTCGGGCTGATTCCGCCAATTCCTTGGGGATGTCCTGGAAAAAGGAGATGGACACAATCAAGTAGAAGCTGTTGAGGGCGCTGGGGATAATATATACCAAAAAATTATTGGTCAAGTGGAGCGTCCGCAGCACCATGTAGTAGGGGATAATGCCGCCTGAAAAATACATGGCAAAGATAATCATCCCCATATAAAATTTTCGGAATAACAAGTCTTTCCCTGAGAGGCCATAGGCCACTAGGCAGGTGAAGAATACGGTGATTATGGTGCCCAACACCGTGCGGGCCGCGGTAATTAACAACGCGTTGCCCCAGGCAGAGTCGCGAATCAGCTCCGTGAAATTGTCCAGGGTAAATTTGCGCGGCCAGAAATAGATGCCGCCGTAGGTAGCGTCCTTGCCTTCATTAAAGGCCAGGACAATGGAGAGGTAGAAGGGATAGAAGGTGGCGAAGAAGATCAATGCCGCCATTGCGTAGACAAAGATGTCAACCGCCCAGTCCTCACGGGTCCTTTTAATCCGGTTCTGTTTATTTATGCGGACCGGTTTCTCTGATTTGGTCATGTGTTTATGCCTCCTTTCCTTTAGAATAAGCCATCGCCGGTGACCTTCTTGGAGAAGAAGTTGCTGGTCATTACCAACAGTACCGAGATAACGGACTGGCAGAGGCCGATGGCCGCCGCATATGCATACCGGCCTTTGGAAAGGCCCACCTTCATAACATAGGTCTGAATAATTTCCGACACATCGTTGTTGCCTGGGTTGCCCAGCAGGTAGGATTGGTCAAAGTTTGATCCGCCCAAGCCGCCCCCCAATAGATTGCCCAAAGCCAGAATCAGCACCACTGTCACTGTAGCGCGAATACCGGGGAGGGTAATATGGAGTATCCGTTTGATCCGTCCTGCGCCGTCAATCTGAGCGGCTTCGTGGAGGGACGGATCCACACTGGCCATGCTGGCCAGGAAGAGGATGGCCCACCATCCCATGTCTTTCCAGCAGGAAGTGATGACGGCAATGGGAATAAAGTATTTGCTGCCGGTCAAGAACTGAAGGGGCTCATTAGCAACGCCCAATGATATCAGCAATGAGTTGATCACACCGTTGGACTGTAAAAAGATTTGGCAAAAGCCCGCTACAATAACCCAGGAGATAAAGTAGGGTAAATAACTGGCGGTCTGTACCAGCCGTTTGACCGAACCAATCTTAATCTCATTGACAATCAACGCTAATAGGATTGGAAGTGGGAAGGTAAAGACCATCTTCACTAAGCTCAGTACCAGGGTGTTGCGGACAATGTTAAGGCTGTTATAATCCGTGAAGAACTCCACGAAATATTTCAGCCCCACCCATTCACTGGTAAACAGGCCTTTAACGCCGGTACTGATGTCGTAGTTTTTAAAGGCCATTAAGATACCCACCATAGGGATATAGCTGAAAATGATCAGGAATGCGATGCCCAGCAGAGTAAATAACTGGAGGTGGCGCTGGCGCCAAAACACCACATACCAAGGCCTTTTTGAACTCTTTTCCAAAATACCACGCTCCATCAAGTAATTTTGAATAAATAGAAAGCGGAAACGAATGATTTTGTAGATGCATTGCCCAACTTCTGGCCTCATTGTACATGGCAAACCGGCCTGTAGTAAACTGTCACATATTCATAACACTGTCATTTTTCCCTCGGGGGATATGGCGGCATTATGGCTAAAATGGGCTTAATTAAGCCAACGGATTGTCATTTCTTCACAAATACGCAATAAGATGTGACAGTCCGATGAATTTTTGACAGTTGTCGCCTTATCCAAAAGACAGTAAGATCAAGGTAGGGTAACCTGCTTAGATGAAAAAGGCAGGCACTCAATGTAGATGTATCGTCCCTTTGCAGGCAAAGGAAGTAAAGAACGCCTATGCCGGACTTTGTTTAAGGAGGGAATTTACGCATGAAGGCCAACTCAAAAAAACATTTGGATGCATTATTCGCACAAGAAATCCCCTATGTTGAGGCTGCCAAAGATAAAACTTTTGTTGGCAGAATCAACCCCACCTATCCCGGCCACGTATTTGACCGCCCTATGGGCCGGTCCTCCCGCATCTATACGGAAAAGATGAAGGGCAGTTTGTGGGGAGAGCCGGAACATCTGACACTCAGCCTTTTAAAAACCGACATCTATGACCGCCGGTATTTCCGCCGCAAGCCTATTACGGTGGATGAGGTGATGAAAGGGGCTTTTTCAGAGGCTAACCGGGACTATGACGACATGCCCCATACCGGACTCACCCGGCCTAAGTACGGCCATCTATTGGAAACAGGCGGGCGATTTGACGCCCAGGCATGGTCTGAGCTATACCCCTTTCCCTGCCAAAAGACTGCCGGACAGATCATTGTCCTGGCAGAGGATTTTAGAGGGGCGGAGCAGCCTAGCGCCATCCATGAAATGAACAGAGGGGCGGCCCGTGTGCATGTGAGCAAAGATAAAGCGGCAATGGATTTGACCTACCTTATGAGCATGAAGCGGGGTGTCGTGGCCATAGACGCCAGTTATAAAAATCTGGCAAGTCCACTGAAATTTCGCCTTTACCGCCATCAGGACCAGGGGCACCGGCGGTATATGGATGAAAAAGGAAGCTTTATAGAGAAGCCGGAAGGCAACAGTGGAATCCAGTATCACCCTGTGGATCCCAGCCAGCCGGTAACGTATTACAACTATGCCGCGGATGCTCACTTTAACCGCCCCTTTGACCCGCCGGAATCCGGCAGCGACGGCCGTTTTTTTTGGATCTATCAGGTGTTCCCGGAGGACCGCACTTTCCCGGAGGGGTTCCGTTATGTGATGATGGGCATGGTTTCTGACTTTGGAGCCAGGGTTTCCCATCAGCAACTGCAAAAAAATCTGGGCACTCCGCAAAGGATTCCCAGGGATGCACAGGGCAAGCTTGTTTTTGAAAGCACAGTGGGCCATGACAATGAGATGGAAAAGATGGAGCGGGCCTTTACCTGGGTAAGGGAAGCCGATGGCGTGGCTGGTACGGCGGAGCTGGCGGCAGCCGGCACAGGCCAGGTCAGACTCTATGTGGCCGTGGTCACCGTCAATGAAAATGAAGAGTATATGGAGGAGGCCAAGCGCCAATTGCTTGAGGCGGAAAGGTTGGATTTTGAGGGCCTTTATGGAGAAAACAGGGATTGGTATGACCATCTCTACACCCGTCGCGAAAATGGCCGCATCCTTGTGGGCGATCCAAAGGAGCGCAGCAAAGGGGCCTGGGACATCCTCTTTAAGGATGCCTATCTCAGTTGGTCCTACGGACATGGAGGCTATTGCTTCCCTGATCCCGATCATCTGGAAGGCAGTGCCAGCTATGCGGCTTTTGATATAGACACCCAATCCTGGCACTCCCTGCCCTGCTACAATGAGCTGTTTACTGAGGGCAAATGGTTTGCCCGGAACCAGTATGAAATTATGTATATGTGGTCTAAGCTGGTTTGCCGTTGGAAGGATGCCCTTAAGCAGAAGGCCAGGGATATCTATGACCTGCCAGGATTGACTATGGGCCACGGATATCTGCCTCCAGGTGAGCCGGACCCTTGGTACATAGAAAATCAAACCTTAGACTTTTGCGTGGAGGTGCCTGGCCAGGTGATGAAGGTTATCTGGAACCTGTGGGATTACACGGGGGATGAAGTATTCCTGCGGGAAACGGCATATCCCTTGCTGCGTGAACTTGCTATCTTTTATGAGGCATTTGCCCGGCGGGGGTGGGATGGACAATACTACCACTTGGCTCCCGCAGTGGAGACAGAGAGCTATGGCATTTCCTATCAGCTTAAATTTGCCCGCGACACCACCGGTGCCATCACCATCTTCCGCAAAATCCTCAACCTGGCTCAGGAAGCGGCGGAGATACTGGGGGTGGATGAGGATCTGATCCCCGGCTGGAACGAGGTAGCAAAAAACCTGCCTCCCTATCCCACTTTTATGGTGGGTACCGGCCCAATTCTGGCGGGCAATCCAGGAGCCATGCCCCGGTGGCAGGCAGGGGACCATGAGATAAACAGCGCCTTGTATCCAGCCACCTTGGCGGATGAAATCACCCTGGACAGCCCGGAGGAGGACAAGGAGCTGATTGTCCGCACCGCCGATACGGTGCGGTATGCCATGAATGACAGTCCCTATATTCTCATGGGCAGGTTTGCTGATTATGTGCCCTGTGGCTACAACAAGCCGTCGGTAAGGATTGAGGATGACGCCACTCTGGGGGAGGAATTGGTGCGAAATCCAGAGCGGCTTCTCAACAGCCGCAGCGGAAGGATTCACTTGTTCCCTGCGGTGCCGGCATGGTCCAGCATCGCCTATAAAAATATGCTTGCCCGGGGTGGCTTTGAGATTTCCGCCGCCAAGGAGGAGAACGGAGTGACGGCGGTAACGGTCACTGCAAGGAGAAACGGTCACTGCGAGCTGATGAATCCTTGGGCGGGCCAAAAAGTTCAGGTCACTGATCTGGCTGTCGGCAAAGCCGTTTTACACCGTGTGGACAACTCCAATGGGGAATGTATTGTTTTTGATGCCGAAAAGGGCTGTACCTACAGCATTGATCTCTATGAATAACTTACACTTGAGGAAGGATTCAAAGCAGAGCGGAGCCCTGAAACGGCTCAAAGAAAATCTCAATTATTATTGCATTATGATGGAGGGGCTGTTTAATACCCTGGGCGTAGATATCCTGGGAGTAAACACCATCATCCCCCTGTTCCTAAGTGATTTTGGAGCGGGAACCGGATTAATCGGTTCCCTGGCCTCCGTTCACAGTATAGCCGGAGCCGTCATGCCGCTGTTGTCAGGCGGATTCATTGCAGCGGCCGTCAGCAAGCGGAGGATATCCTTGCTCTTCAACGGCCTCTCCAGGGGACTGATTTTAACCATTCCCGTAATTTTACTGCTTGGCTTGCCCAACAATTGGGTGACCGGGTGCTTTATGGGGGTTATGCTGGTCTACTTTTTCTGCCAGCCCATCACTGGCACCACCTGGAATTACCTCCTGGGAGCCTGTGTGGAACCGCGGCACAGGGGTAAGCTGATGGGGACTCTCTTTGCCATCTCCGGCTTTATCACCTTTGGTTCCAGCAATATTATCAAGGTAATCCGGGAGGCAGGTAACCTTTCCCAGTCTCAGCGGTATGCCCTCATCTTCGGTTTGGCTGGAATACTCCTGTCCATGTCAGTGCTCTTCTTCATCCCCTTAAAGGAGAAGAAGGTGGAACCTCCCTCAAAAGAAGGCAGAAGCCTGAAGGCCTATATAGGATCTTTGGCGGTCTGCTTTCAAAACCGGGATTTCCGACGGATGATTGCTACTAATGCTTGTTCCCACGCCTCCACTATGATCAACGCCTTTATCTATGTCTACGCCCAAAACGTGCTTGAATTTGGTACCAAGCAGGTGTCCAACCTATTGATCATCCAAACTGTGGGTATTGTTATTGGCGGCTTTACTACAGGGCGCATCTCCTCGCGCTTTGGTACCAAGCGGATGCTGCTGATGGTGGAGAGCCTGGGCATCACCATTCCTTTGCTGGAGCTGTTGTCTGGAAGGGTTATGGCCTCCTTTTGGCCAATGGCAGTAGCGGTGTTTCTTATGGGCTTTTCCCGAAGCGGCTATATGGGGTATCAGACCCATCTGCTGGAAATTGTCCCCGGTGACAAGGCGGTCTATTATATTGTAAGCAAGAGCATGGTCATGCTGCCCCTGTCATTAATCAGCGCTGGGGTGGGTTTCTATATGGAACGTTTCCCTATAGCGCCTGTTTTTGTCTTCCAGATTGTTTTGTGCCTGGGCGCCGTCTTTTGTGCTACAAGACTAAAGCTGATTGTCTATAAAAAGGACGCGGGTGAGACGCCTGCGGAGCAGGAATAAAAATTTGATAAATTAGTTAGGAGGATTTGCTCAATGAGTTTTAAAGAGCGCGCCAAGGCGCTTGCTGCCCAAATGACCCTGGCAGAAAAGTGCGCCCAGATGAAATATGATTCCCCCGCCATTCCACGGCTGGGTATCCCGGCTTATAACTGGTGGAATGAGGCGCTTCACGGTGTGGCCCGCTCTGGGCCGGCTACCGTGTTTCCCCAGGCCATTGGCATGGCGGCCTCTTTTAACACGCCGCTGATGAACAAAATAGCGGTGGCCATTTCTGATGAAATCCGGGCTAAGTACAACGAATATATCCAGTTCGGAGATACCCAGCAGTACCAGGGGTTGACGGCCTGGTCCCCCAACATCAATATCTTCCGCGATCCCCGCTGGGGCCGGGGCCATGAGACCTATGGGGAAGACCCTTACCTCACTGGGGAAATGGGCAGCGCCTTTATCAATGGTTTGCAGGGGGATGACCCGATATATCGCAAAGTGGACGCCACCATTAAACACTACGCCGTCCACAGCGGGCCGGAAAATTTGCGCCACCACTTTGACGCCGTGGTGGATAAAGAGGATTTATATGAAACCTATCTCTGGGCTTTTAAGTACTGTATTGACCATGCCGATCCCTCGGCGGTGATGGGGGCCTATAACCGGATCAATGGGGAGCCCGCCTGCGGCAGCAAAACCTACATCCAGGACGTTTTGATGGGGGAATTTGGATTTGATGGCTATTTCCTTTCCGATTGCGGCGCCATCTGTGACTTTAACCTTCATCACCATGTGACGGAAAATGAAGCCGAAAGCTCCGCTATGGCGGTGAACAATGGTTGTATCCTCAACTGTGGCGACGCCTATAAATGGCTGATTACCGCCGTTGTCCAGGAAATGATCTCGGAAGAAACCATTACGGCGGCGGTTGAGAAGCTGTTTGAAGCCAGGCTGCGGCTAGGCATGTTTGATGAGGAATGCCCTTACCATCAAATTCCTTATGACGTGGTGGAGTGTGACGAGCACCGGGCAATGAGCTTACAAATGGCCCGTGAAAGCGTGGTGCTGCTGAAAAATGACGGCATACTGCCCTTGAATAAGGATGCCAATGTCGCCGTCATCGGCCCCAATGGGGACGATCAATCGGTGCTGCTGGGCAACTACAACGGCACCCCCACTGAATATACCACCATCCTCCGGGGCATCCAGGAGCAAGCCCAAGGCAAGATCCGGTATGCCAAGGGATGCCACATCTATAAGACCATTAAGGAAACCGGCCGTTGGGATGAGCATCCCTTACGTGACGCTTTAATTACGGCGGCGAAGAGCGATGTGGTGGTGCTCTGTATGGGCCTCAATCCTCAACTGGAGGGGGAACAGGCGGATGAATTTAATGGCATGATGAGCGGGGATAAGCAGACCATTGATCTGCCGGAGTCTCAGTTGGAATTGTTGGATGAGGTGCTGAAATTGGGCAAGCCCACAATCTTTCTCAATGTTAGTGGCAGCTGCATTAATCTGACCCGGATGGACCGGGAGTGTAATGCCGTTATGCAGGTATTCTATCCCGGCGCGGAGGGAGGAAGGGCTGTGGCGGACATTCTATTTGGCGCGGTATCTCCCAGTGGCCGGCTGCCCCTGACGTATTACAAGAGCGACGCGGATTTGCCGGATTTTACCGACTACCGCATGGAAAACCGTACCTATAAATACTTTAAAGGAGAACCCCTGTATCCTTTTGGATACGGTCTGTCCTACGCCCGATTTGACCACAGCGACATCAGCTTTCATGGAGACACCGTTTCTCTAAAAGTGGCTAACACAGGCGCAGTAGACGGGGATGAAGTGGTGACGGTGTTCCTCAAAGATCCGGAGGATAAAACGGTAAACTGCCGTTTGGCAGGGTTTGGCAAAGTACACGTTCCTGTTGGAAAAAAAATTGAGATTGCCGTTCAATTGGCGCCGGAGATATTGGAGCGGTTTGCTGATCCAAGTCGCGTAGTTGCTTTGGTGGGTGGTGTGGATGGCATCCAGGTAAGACAGGGGGGCGCATAGGTGGAATATAAGATGATCTTTGATGGGCCGGCTGAATGCTGGAATGACGCCATTCCCTTGGGAAATGGCCATTTAGGGGCTATGGTATACGGCAATACCGGCACCGACCGGATACAGCTTAACGAGGACAGCCTGTGGTATGGCAAGTTTATTGATCGAAACAATAAGGCCACTTTAAAAATGCTGCCGGAGATACAAAAAAAGGTGCTGGAGGGCAAGCTGAAAGAGGCGGAGGACCTGATTGCCCAGTGCATGGTGGGCGCGCCTGTGAGCATGCGCCATTATGAGCCTTTGGGGGAATTGGACATTGCCCTCAACCGCCATACCCCCTTTATCAACGGCTGGATCACCGACAATGAAGGTGCGGAAAATTACCGCTCCGAGCTGGATTTGATGACCGGCATCCACACCATTACTCACCGGGAAAAAGGTGTGAACTATACAAGGGAGATGTTTATCAGCTACCCGGCAAAAGTGCTTTGTATCCGCATCACCACTGATACCCCCGGTGCCATCAACCTCAATGTGCAGATGGACCGGTGTAACATCATTGATGAAAAGGTACCTGACGGACGCCGCCCCGGTAAATTCCAGCGGGGCGGCGGATGGGCCGGCATGATGCTGGATGTGAACCATACCCTGGATGAAAAGACATTGCTCATCAAGGGCCATGCCTCTGAGGTGGGCTTTTCCAGCGCCGTGAGAATTGTATCTGATGGCGTCCTCCGCGATCCCTATAGCCAATTAACTGTTGCAGGAGCGTCAGATGTTTGCCTGTACTTAGCAGGAGCCACCACCAACCGTGCCGGCGATCCCGCCGGCGAGGTATTGCGGCTAATTGACGCCGCCGAAGCCAAAGGATATCAGGCCTTGAAAGCAGAACATCTGCAGGATTTTGAACCACAGATGCGCCGTTGTGTGCTAGAGGTAGGCGAAACCACAGAAATACCGCTTGACCAGCGGTTAGCAAAGGCCAAGGATGGAGAAAGGGATTCGAATTTAGTTGCGCTGTACTTTACCTTTGGCCGCTATCTGATGCTTTCCGGGGGCAGGGAAAATTCCACCGCCCTCAACCTGCAAGGCATTTGGAATAAGGATTTTATTCCATCCTGGGACAGCAAATATACTATCAATATCAATACTCAGATGAACTACTGGCCAGCGGAGGTGACAAACCTATCCAACATCCATGAATCCATGTTTGACCTTATTGAGCGGATGCGTGACCGCGGCCGGGACACGGCCAGGATTATGTATGGCGCCAGGGGCACCATGTGCCACCACAACTCCGATTATTACGGAGACTGCGCCCCCCAAGACTGCTACCTGGCAGCAACTCCCTGGCCTACGGGAGGGGCATGGATGGCGCTGCACCTGTGGGAACATTACCGCTTTACCCTGGATAAGGCTTTTTTGGCAAAGTGGTATCCCACCCTGCGGGAGTATGCGCTGTTCTTTCTGGATTTCCTCATTGAGGATGGAGGCTATTTAGTGACCTGTCCATCGGTGTCGCCGGAAAACCGCTACATTCTGCCTGATGGTGAGGATACCCCTATTTGCGCCGGACCGGCCATGGACAATCAAATCCTCCGGGCTCTCTTTGGGGCCTGTATAGAGGCTGCCGATATACTTGAACTGGAGGATGAGCTAACAGAGGCGTTTGCTGGCGCTCAGGCAAAGCTGGCCCCCAATGGCATCGGTTCCAAGGGACAGCTGTTGGAGTGGCGGAAAGAGGTGCCGGAGTTGACCCCGGGCATGGGACATATCTCCCATCTGTGGGGGGCTTATCCAGGGGATGAGATCAACTGGAAGGATACCCCGGAACTGGTTGAAGCGGTGAGGCAATCCTTAAAAATCCGAACCGACAACGGTGCGGGCCATGGCGGATGGCCCCTGGCCTGGTTTATCTGCCAGCATGCCCGCCTGTTGGACCGTGGGAAAACGGGGGAAGGGATCTACAGGATGGTCTGCTGGGCCAACACCCGGAACTTCTTCAATGCCTTTGGAGTATTCCAGATTGACGGGAATCTGGGCGCTACGGCGGGCATCGCCGAGGCCCTGTTACAGAGCCATACCGGGTTGATTCATTTGTTGCCGGCACTGCCCACCGATTGGGCGGACGGCAGCGTTACAGGCCTATGTGCCCGGGGCGGAGTGACGGTAGATATGGCGTGGAAAAATGGCGCGCTTACCCAAGCGGCTTTGCATACGGTGGTGGATGGGCCCGTGGAGGTAGTGGGACCCGCAATGAAAGTCATGTTGGATGGACAGACGATATCCATCACCGCTACGCAGCATGGCTTTGCCTTTGAGGCTAAAGCGGGAGGCACATATAAATTGACAGTGTAAATTTATTCCGCCCTCTGGACGCTTTTGCCAGTGGGCGGACGGTTATTTGTACTATATAATTGTAGTATGCTGTCGAAAGAAAGTCGCAGCTTTGTTTTTTATAGAGGAGGGTTTGGATGCGCGGCAAAAAGATATTGGCGGCAATGATGATGTTGTTGGGTTTGACAGCCTGCACCCCTGATAAAATCTCACCTGAAATCGAAAGCGCACCTGATCATCCTGAAACGCAGGAAACGACCACTCTGACCTGCTACATCAACCATACATGGTATGTCAACTACGGCTTTACCGGCATCATCCCAGAGGAAATAACCCGCCAGACAGGCATTGCCCTGGAGGTGACAGTAGCCACGGACAATAGCCAACTAGGTGGGATGCTGGCCTCTCAGAATTTGCCGGATTTGATTTACTCATCCTCCATGCTGGGCCGCCTTTCCAACAGCAATGTGAGCCTTTGCTACGACGACCTAATCCAGGCCTATGAGGTGGATTGGGAGATTTCCTCCGAGCTGCGCTCCAATGCGTTGACCTTTTCCGCCGATAACCGGCTTTATACTGTTCTAAACCATTACTCCAGCACGCAGGACTGGAAGGACGTACCCGGCGTGCCTATGACTGGTTCACTTTTGGTGCGCCAGGATATACTGGATGCCTTGGGGAATCCACCCCTTGAGACATTGGAGGATTTGATGGAGGTTTATGCCCTGGTGCGGGAGGCCTACCCCGATATGATTCCTTTGGTGTTTGATGGAACCCATCGGTTCAATGTTTTTCTCAATTGGTTTGGTATGGGTACGGTGGAATTTGTGGAACAGGAGGGAGATAATTATCTCATGCGCTTCCGGGACAGCCGGTACCGGGAGATGCTCAACTACCTAAACCAGCTGTACCGCAAGGGATTTTTACTGGCGGACAACTTTGCCTCAGAGGAATCCATGACTGCCATCCCCTACCGGACGGGCAAGGCGTTTTCCTATTCATCCTGTACTCAAAACAGCAATGTCCATATGCAGGCATATCTCCAGGAAATAGATAAAGGGTACAAC
>Ga0153945_1000187_pt1 | contig 19197 bp, 16 predicted proteins | sample TSNJ029MetaG_FD_104720 | JGI IMG/M metagenome (GOLD analysis project Ga0153945, IMG submission 104720) | Attine ant fungus gardens microbial communities from New Jersey, USA - TSNJ029 MetaG | ecosystem: Host-associated > Fungi > Mycelium > Unclassified | place: USA: New Jersey, Wharton State...
TAAATTCATGGATACTATAGAATCAATCACAAAAAAATATAGCAAAATAAATCTTACCATAATAGTTATTATATTTTCCTTTATTTTTAAGCTTCTTATGGAAATACTACGTATAAATTTTAAATACGCAATTGACATTTCTTTATTATATGTATTAGTTCTTATAGCACTATTATCAATGGTAAAATTGCTATGGCATAGATGAAAAAGGATGTATCAAAAACCAGAGCTTTATTATAATAATTATCACTATTTTAACTACAATAAAACGAATCTATACTGTCATAAAACAGACAGTATAGATTCGTTTTCTCTTATCTTTATTCTTCTTGATATGGATTCAAATTAATACTTTCCTCTATTTGACATAAAAACTCACTTAATAATTCAATACAAGCATCGATATCATCTAAAGAAGCAAGTTCTATTGAGGAGTGCATATATCGTAATGGTAATGAAACCAAAGCAACTGGAAATCCTTGTCCTGCAAATAAAATTTTATCGGCATCTGTTCCAGTATTACCCATATAAGATTCTAATTGATAATCAATCTTAGCATTTTTTGCAGCTTTCATTAATCTTTTATTAATAATAGGATTCACGACATTACTATGACATAATACTGGACCTTTTCCAATTTCTACAAGACCACTATTTTCAGGATTTGTTCCTTCATAATCTGTCGCAAACGTAACATCAACAGCAATTCCCAACGTTGGTTGAATTCGGCTTGCTGCCCAATGAGCACCACGCATATTGGTTTCTTCTCCTACAGAAGTAGTGGCATACACACCAATGCTACAACCTTTTTTCTTTGCTAATTTTAATGCTTCTAAAATGATAAAAGCACCACCACGATCATCAATAGCTCTAGCACTAATACGGTTATTTTTTAATAATTGATAGTCATAATCAATTGTAATAGTATCACCTACAGCAATATATGATAGTGTTTCTTGTTTAGTAGTGGTTCCAATATCAATGGTAATATCACTAGTTTTTAATTTTTTATTACTTTGTAGTTTTTCATTTGTTACAACAACACCGCCAACAACTCCTTTTTGGTTATGGATGTTAACATGTTGTCCTATATATAATCCAATTCTAATTCCACCAGCTTTTACTACTTTAATCATTCCATTATCTAAAATGTGAGTGATAATCAAACCAATTTCATCAATATGTCCAGATAACATCACTTTGATTGGACTATTTTTATTAATAATAGACGTAACATTTCCAACGTCATCACTAATAATTTCATCACAATCATCTTTCATATAATTGATGATTTTTCTTTGTAGATTGTATTCACTTCCTGAAACAGAAGCAGTTTTAATCATTTCATAAAAGAACTCTTTATTTATCATTGTTGTATTCTCCTTTTTATTCATTATCAAATAATTTGTATAATTCTTCTTTACTTAACGCATTCAAGAATGTTTCACCTGGTTTAATGATATTCTCTATTAAATCTTTCTTTGTATTTTGTAATTCATAGATCTTATCTTCAATTGTTCCTTTGGTAATTAATTTTAAAACTTGAACGATTTTTGTTTGACCAATTCGATGTGCTCGATCGGTTGCTTGATCTTCTACTGCTGGATTCCACCAAGGATCAACATGAATAACGACATCAGCAGTTGTTAGATTTAATCCGGTTCCACCAGCTTTTAATGAAATCAAGAAACAATCATAATCTCCTTGATTAAAACTATTCACTAATCTTCCTCTTTCTTCCATTGGGGTTGAGCCATCTAAAGATAAGTAGGAAACATTATTTTTGTCTAACTCAGGTTTTAATAAACCTAACATGGATGTAAATTGTGAAAATACCAATATCTTATGTCCAACTTCTAAGGATTCATAAATAATAGAAGTTAATGTTTCTAATTTGGCACTTTCCCCATGGTAATTTTCTAAGAACATAGCTGGGTGACAGCAAATTTGGCGTAAACGCATTAAAGCAGTTAATATTTGCATTCTAGAATGTTGCAATCCTTTTTCCTCAATTTGCTTTGCTAATGATGATTTAGTATTCGCTAAATAACTTAAGTATAATTTTTGTTGTTCTTCATTTAAGTCAATTACGATCTTACGTTCAATTTTATCTGGTAATTCTGTTAAAACATCCTTCTTTAATCGTCGTAAGATAAATGGTTGAATCATCCAAGTTAATTCATTTAACGCTTCTTGATCTTTATCTTTAATAATTGGATTTTCAAATTTTGTTCTAAAACGATGATGATTCGATAAGAAACCAGGTAATATATAATCAAAGATACTCCATAACTCTGTTAATGAATTCTCTATTGGTGTACCAGTTAAAGCAAACTTACATTTTGCTTTCATATTTTTAGTCACTTTTGCATTTAATGAACCAGCATTTTTGATATATTGGGCTTCATCAATAAACATATATTCAAATTCTAGTTGTTCATATGCTTCTGCATCTTTTCTTAATAAAGGATAGGAAGTAATCACAATATTATAAGCACTTGCTGTAGCTATTTGCTTTTTACGTTGTGATATCGATCCAGAAACAATCGTGTAGGTTAACTCTTTTCCAAACTTATCAAGCTCTGCTTGCCAATTATAGACTAAAGAGGTAGGAGCAACAATTAAGGTAGTTTTCATATTTGGTTTTTGTTGTTTTTCGGAAACAAGAAATATAATCGTTTGCAATGTTTTACCTAATCCCATTTCATCGGCTAAAATCCCGCCTAAATGATAATAGGCTAATGTTTTTAACCAATTAAAACCAACGACTTGATAATCTCTTGCAATTTGATCATAACCTTCTGGTAATATAAAATCTTGTTTTAGAGGATTTTTGATTTTAGTAATAAGTTCTTCAAAAGCATCATTTGTTGAAGCTGCTGAAAAATATTTTTTCAAATAGGGTGCTAGAGATAAACCTAAGTGGATGGATCCATTAGTAAAATCTTTTTTATTAATATCTAAGTAATCAATTGCTTCTAAAGAGGATCTTGTTCTTTCATCATTCAATAATAAAAAACTACCATCTTTCAAACGATGAAATTTCTTTTTCTTCTTATAAGAATTAAAAATGTTATATAATTCATTTGAATCAATATCATCATATGAAAAATTGACTTCTAAGAAATCTAAATGTTCACTTAATCGAATAGAAGAGGATAGTGTTTTTGATGTTATGATATTTTTGAATTCATCAGAATAATAAACATCCATCTGTTCCTGTAATAAAGGTAATCTATTTTGAATGAAGTTAAATATTTTTTCATCATCATCAATATAAATATTATCAACACTAACGGTAAATTCACTATCTTCAATTTGTTTTAAAATGAATTCTTCTTTATTTTGATCTCTAGCAACATAGATATTATTATCTATGATTACTTCTTCTCTTGAAAAAGGATTAAAGGAAACATCGCCATAACTAAATAATGGTTTTGCAATTAACTTTGCTGCGTCTTTATCCAAATATAAAGATGCTTGTAATGAAGTTTTGATATATTTATCTTTAATCTCAGAAGGAATATGCAGATTATCTTCGTTTTGTGGAATGAATTTAGTAATCAAGTTGCTTTTTTCTTTTTTATCAAATGATAATGTATGCACACCATTTTGTGTTGCTTTTAATAATGGAGCATAGAAATCTACATTTTTTGAATTCAGTATATAGATGGTATCATTGTATAGAATAATATCTTTATTACTTGATAAAATAATAAAGTTATCTAATTCATTGAATTGAATATCGATTGATTCTTCATAATTTGCCACATTTACTAACGTAGGTGGTTGTTGTGTGGTTACCTTGACTAGGATAGAAGGATCATCATTAATAGAAATATGGATATATTGGTTCTCTAATAACTCAAAGATTTTTTTTTCGTAATAGGAAGGAAGTTGAAAACGTTTAAGATTAAAAAATTCATAGGCTTGACCAGTGTCTTTGGTAATCATGTAGATTTCTTCAATAATTTGATAAATTGGTTTAAAGAAATCTGGAAATTCATGAACGATAGGATCATAAGTGAATTGATAACCATATCGTAATGCTGTGTTTGCTCTTGTCGCATCAATAAAAGCAGCAAAATCTTTTAATACATACATTCTATCTAAGCCAATTTTAAAACTCAAAAATGAAGTATATAAGTATTCCCCATAATAGGAATTTTGATTTTCTAAAAATATTTCAATGTTCAGAGGTATTTTTTTGGGTTTAATAGTGGAAGTTGGTTGGAAATTAATAATTGCTTGCTTGGTACTAGTCACTATTTCGTTTTGAATCTCCTGACGTAAAGCATGAGTTTGAATATATTTTAATAAAGCTATAATATGGCTACAAGCACCATGGTATCGTTTGCTTTCAAGACAAGTACATGAAAAACTGTTAATATCGTCATTATGATTAAAACGAACATAGCATTCATAAATATCATCATCAAATATTTCGCCTTTGTATGTTTTAATCAATTTATTAAATTTAACATTTTGAACCCATCCCATACGGTTGTAAAATTCACCCTTTTGTTGAACTATTGGAAATGCAGCTAAATTCGATATTTGTCGATCTGTAATCTTGAGCATTGTTTATTCCTCTTCTTTTATAGTATTATTTGAAAAATAGTGATAAATAGCATAAAATAAATTTGAAAAGCAAACTTCATTATAACATATAAATGTTAATAAAGAAAGAAAGGTGGTTTAATATGTATTTTGAAAAAGTGTTACCAGAAGATGAAGGTATTAGCACTTTAGCCATAAAAAACTTCTTAACTAATGCAGCAAAAGAAGGAATTGAATTACATAGTTATATCATCATTCGTCGTTCAAAGATAGTAGATGAAGGATATTTCTATCCTTATGCCAAAGATAATGAGCATATGATGTATTCTGTTAGTAAAACATTTGTTGCCTTAGCTATTGGTTATTTAATAGCTGAAGATAAGATATCTCTTGAGGATAAAATCACTGAGTTTTTTGGAGACTATAATCTTAGAGATGATCCTAATTTGAACGAGCTTAAAATAAAAGACCTGCTATCTATGACAGCAGGTATTAAAGAGGAACCTAATTTTTATTTTAATGATAATTGGATTGAAGCCTACTTAGAAACAGATTTTATTCACCCACCTGGGACAGTCTTTAAATATGTTAATTTGAATTATTATATGTTAAGTGTGATTGCATGTAAAGTTAGTGGCATGTCACTGGTTGACTATCTATATCAAAAATTATTCAGCAAATTAGATATTGAAAAACCTGATTGGGATTGTTCAATTGATGGATATGAAGCAGGAGGGTGGGGATTGTTTTTAAGAAGTGAGGATTTAGCGAAAGTTGCAGATGTTATGATGCATGATGGTTATCAAGATGGTAATGAAATTATTCCAGCATTCTGGCTTGAAAAAATGTTTCAAGTATATGCTGATACGAAAAATCACAGCAACCAAAACAAAGATTATCTTTGTGGTTATGGCTATGGTGTATGGCTTTGTCATGATTTAGAGAATTACCGTTTAGATGGAGTGTATGGCCAATTTGCATTTTTATTTAAGCAATTAGATGTTGTGATAATCACAACAGCATCAACGTATAATAGTCAAAAAATAATGGACTTAATTTATCAAGATTTAATCCCGTATTTTATTGATGAAACATTATCTTTCCATAGTGCTTATTATCGTCAATTGATGAATCTTAATAAAGAACTTTCTTTAATCACAACTAATTCAGTTCTTCGTTCAAGTTATGAAGCGAAAATACGCAATGCGACGTTCCAATTTAAAACAAGAACAATTGGGTTTGTTCCATTTATTATACAAGCACTAAATGGTAGTTTGAGTACTGGACCTAGTGGATTTAGCATGGATTTTAATAATAAAGGAGTAACATTATTATGGAACGAGTATGATACAGTCATTGAGTTATCAGCAAGTTATCATAAGGCAATCTATCATATGATAACGATTGATGATAGAGTTTATAAAATAGCATGTCATTGTTATTTTGAAAAGAGAAATCGGTTTGTTTTAATGGTGTATTTCCTATCTTATCCACACGCTAGAAAAATTGTTTTTGATTTTATGACAAGAAATCGTTGTATTGTCCAGTTTATTGAGTGTCCTAATATCAAGGATCCAATTGATTCCTTAGCCTCACTTCTTCCAGTGGCGAATAAAAAAATTAATAAAGTAGTATTTGAAACATTATATACATTAATTGACCGCTCAGGAATGGCTGTTAGGAAGAAGAAAAAGTAGAAGAAGCTTTAAAATTAATCATGTAGTAGTGAATAATTGATAAATTTTGTGAAAATAAAAAAGAAGATGAATACATTAATCACCTTCCAATTAAATAAAAACCAATTTCTATTATCTATTTATTGGTTGTAAAGGATTGCCTTTCCTAAAATGTATTCCGCTATCACAACCTCGTGAAAGAATGTCAAACCAAATCGGAGGCAAACAAAGCAACAGGCAAATGAGGGCTTAGCTGAGGGCTATCCCCGTACTGTCTGTCGGCGTGATGCTTCCCCCTTGTTCGATGCAAACAACGAGCATGAACGATACGTAAAATAAAAACAAAGGAGTATTTCACGATATGAGAATTATAACTGATATAACAAACTACATTTTTATTAATGATGCACCTGAGAAAGCAGACATCATTTTTATCCCTGGCGGCTCTAATCCAGAAATCGCTGAGAGAGCGGCAAAGATATGGAAACAAGGATTTGCCCCTTATGTTATTCCGTCTGGGAAGTATAACGTGAATCGAGGTTTATTCCCTGACACAAAAACAAAAAAGGAGTTGTACTCCGGCGACTTTGAAACCGAGTGGGATTTTTTAAAGTATGTGCTGATAAAAAATGGTGTCGATGAAGCCGTTATACTTAAGGAAAATGAGAGTTGCGAGGGTGGTACATATGGCAATGCCTTTAACTCACGAAAGGTCACAGACTCTGTGGGACTTGTAATAAAAAAAGGCATTATCTGCTGTAAGTCTTTTCATGCAAGGCGCTGTTTGATGACTTATCAATGGGCTTATCCCAAAGCCGAATTATTGGTTTGCCCAGCTGATGTTGAGGGCAGAGGGAGAGAAGATTGGCATACCAACGAATATGGAAAAGATACCGTAATGTCTGAATTGAAAAAATGCGGAGAATATTTCAGAAAAGCGTTGGATGTCTATATAAACAAGGAGTGAAACAGTCTTCGACTACCATTTTTTTAAACTCATAATTATAATAATTAAATTTACTTCCTTTTTTTGCCATAGTAAAAGAACCTCCTAATATAGATTTTAGATATCTTTTTCTTATGTGTCTATTTTACTTGGTTTTTTTTCAGAATAATTTGCTCTCTTTTTTTTTGCCACATTTTCGCCACATTTTTAGATTGAATAGTGCGGTATTTAAGTTGAAATTAAGTAAAATGGAATTTTCTAAAAATCGAAAAAATGCCGATTAAAAGGTATAAAATAAGAAAAAGTGAGTTTGTTTATAAAATAATAAAGTGACCGGGGGAGGTCACTTTATTGTATTGTTTCACGTAAAGGTGATAATAGGGGGTATGTATATGTGAATGCACTTCACTATACGCTCATATTATAGCATTGCAAAACATATTTGTAAAGGGTTACATTCAAAAAAGCATAGAAGTTTTTTGAAAAAATGGTATACTGTAGTAGGTGATAGCATGAAGAAAATAATAATTGATGAAAACAATCATCAACAACGAATTGATCGGTTTTTAAAAAAGTATTTACCGAATGCACCTAGTGGTTTTATTTACAAACTAATCCGCAAAAAAGATATTAAAGTAAATGGTAAACGTGTTAATGAAAGTTTCATCATACAAACTGGTGATGTGCTAGAGTTGTTTTTATATGAGGATAAGTTTGATGAATACTCTGCTGTTAAAACAATTTATGATTTACCACAGAATTTTGATGTTGTTTATGAAGATCAACATATTTTGATTGTTAATAAACCTAGTGGTTTATTAGTTCATGAAGATGAATTTGAAAAAATTAACACACTAAATAATCAAGTGATAAATTATTTATATAAAAAACAAGAATTTGATAATAATAAAGAATCTACATTTACACCAGGTCCCGTTCATCGTATTGATCGAAATACAAGTGGTTTAGTTATCTTTGCTAAAAGTTATCAAGCATCAAAAGTATTACATGAAATGATGAAAAAGCGGAACTATATTAAAAAGAATTATTTATGCATAGTGGAAGGCAAATTAGAAAAACGAAGAGAACTAGAAGGCTATGTTATCAAAGATGAAGTTGCTAAAATTGTTCGGTTAGCTAAAAAGGAAGAAGAGAATGCTTTGTATATGAAAACGATTTATACACCAATCATTTATAATGATAAATATAGTTTATTAGATGTAGAATTAGTGACTGGAAGAACACATCAAATACGAATCCATATGGCAGCAATCCATCATCCTTTAATAGGCGATAAGAAATATGGCAATTTTGAATTAAATAAAATGATGAAAGAACAATATCAACTCAATTATCAATTTCTTCATGCTTATAAACTTACATTTACTTATACTTTTGGATGTCTAGAATATTTAAAAGGCAAGGAATTTGAAATAGGATTACCAAAAAAATTAGAAAAAATAAAGAAATCCTTATTTCCATCATAGAAGTTAGCTCAACAACCATATTCAAGAACAAATATCTTTGAAACCGGTTTAATTATCATGTATAATAAAGATAGTATTGATTGAGGAGGATATCAAATGAAATTTTATATTGGAATTGATTTAGGAGGAACGAATGTACGGACACTCTTAGTAGATGAAGAAGGTAACGTATACTCTGAAGTAAAAGACGTTACTGAAAGAGAAAAAGGACCAGATTATGTCGTATCAAAAATTTGTCGTCAAATTGATGCCTTAGACCTTAGTGCATGTGGTGGAATCAATGGTGTAGAAGGTATTGGAATTGGTGTTCCAGGGCCAGTAGATACTGTCAATGGTGTGATGATCATGGCTACAAATCTTCCAGGGTTTGAAAATTATCCAATTTGTCAAAAGTTAGCAGATCGATATAACTTACCTACCTTTATTGATAACGATGCGAATGTTGCAGGATTAGCAGAGGCGTTGTTAGGTGCAGGGAAAGGCTATCCGATCGTTTACTATGTCACTATATCAACGGGAATTGGTGGAGCATTAATTGTTGATGGGAAACTTGTTTCTGGAGGAAGAGGGCATGCTGGTGAAATTGGTAATATCATTGTAAAAAATAATGGCTATAAATTTGGCACATTAAATCCTGGAGCAATTGAAGCAGAGGGAAGTGGAACTGCAATTACTCGAAAAGGAAAAGAACTATTAGGTGATGGTGCTGTATCTCATGCTGGTAATGTCTTTGAGTTAGCAGCAAATGGAAATACAATTGCACAAGGAATTGTTGATGAAGTTGTCTCACAATTAGCAACGATGTTTGCAGATATTGCCCATATAGTCGATCCATATTGTTTTATCATTGGTGGAGGAGTTATGAAATCTAAGAAATACTTCTTTGCGAATTTAGAAGAACAATTTAATCAAAAAATTCATGTCGGTATGCGAGGACATATTCAATTACTAGCGACTGAATTAGAAGATTGCGGAGCGATTGGAGCTGCTATGTTACCAATGTCTCGATTAGCTAAATAACAAATCAATATAAAGATTCTACAAGTGGGTAGGATTTTTATTTATGGAAGGAGGAAATATGATTCGAATTTTGATATGTTGTGGGGGAGGCTTTTCTAGTAGTGCGTTAGCTATTAGGGTAGTAAAAGAGATTAAAGAAAAAGGGCTAGAAGAAGAGGTTGCTATTGATTTTTCACCCTTTTCATTGGCCTATGAAAGAATGAGAGACTTTGATGTCATTATGTGCTGTCCGCATTTAAAATATAGAGTAAAAGAAGTCATTCAGAAATATGTCCATAATGATATTCCAGTATATGTCTTACCTCCAAGAATGTATGGAACAATGTATCTTGAAGAAGTCTATCAAGATGCAAAAGACATTCTTGCTAGTTTTGCTAGCAATCCAGTTAATCCATTTTGTTTTGAAGGTGAGCAAGATATCTTACGAGTGCAACGTTTTGTTTCTTATCGAAAAGCACATAAGATAAAAGATTAGACAAATAAAAATAAGTAGAACATGATAAGGAGGAGTAAAATGTTACGTATATTGGTATGTTGTTTAGGAGGATTTTCAAGTAGTGCTTTATCTGTGAAGGTCGATAAAGAAATCAAAGAAAGACATATGGAAGATCAAGTAGAAGTTAATTTTAAACCATTTAGTTCAGCCGCTCGTGATTTTAGTGGATATGATATTATTATGGTTTGTCCACATCAAAAATATCAAGTCAAAGAATATAATCAAAAATATATTAAGAACCAACTACCGGTCTATTTATTACCACCTAAAATTTATGGTAGTATGGAATTAGATACCTTGATGGAAGATGCTATTGATATTTTAAGATTATTTAAGCAGAATCCTAACAATCCAATCTATTTTCCAAATGAAGATAATGTGATGAAAATACGACGTTCATTATCATATCGAAAAACGATTGAAAAGCAAAAATAATGAAAATGTATTCATAGTAAAAGTAAAAGAAGTATCATATCTTTAGGTATTTCTTTTTTTCTTTCCTAATTAGACAACGAAAAGATTTATTTTTTAGCTAATAAGTGATAGAATAAGAACGTTATGGAGGGATAAAAATGAAGGAAAAAGTAATTGTTGGTTTAAGTGGAGGTGTTGATTCTGCTGTTGCATGCTATTTATTACAACAACAAGGTTATGAAGTCATCGCTGTTTTTATGCGTAACTGGGACAGTCAACTAAATAATGATGTATTAGGAAATCCAAGCAATACGAATGATATATGCCCTCAAGAAATAGATTACAATGATGCGAAGGCAGTTGCTGATTGTTTAGGTATAGAATTAAAACGAGTTGATTTCATAAAAGAATATTGGGATCATGTTTTCACATATTTCATCGAAGAATATGCAAGAGGTAGAACACCAAATCCTGATATTTTATGTAATAAACATATTAAGTTTAAGGCATTTTTAGATTACGCATTCTCCCTAGGGGCTTCTTATATAGCGACGGGACATTATGCAAGAGTGATCCATAATGAAAATGAATCAATGATGTTAAGAGCAATTGATAATAATAAAGATCAAAGCTACTTCTTATGTCAATTAAATCAACAACAGTTATCCAAAACCTTATTTCCTATCGGTCACTTAACAAAACAAGAAGTACGTCAAATAGCTTTAGATTTACAACTACCTGTTGCTAATAAAAAAGATAGTACAGGAATTTGTTTTATAGGAGAAAGAGATTTTAAAGAATTTTTAAAAAATTATATACCAGCTAAAAATGGACAAATCGTTGATATTACCACAAATCAAATTTTAGGTGAGCATCAAGGAATTATGTATTATACCATTGGTCAAAGAAAAGGGCTACATATTGGAGGACCAGGTGGTGCTCGTTTTGTGGTAGGAAAAAACTATCAGCAAAATATTCTTTATGTTGCTAGTGGTGATCAAAACGATTGGTTATTAAGTGATAGTGCTCTAATTGAAGATATCAATATGATATCTGGTAAAATAACAAACCAAGAGTTTGCCTGTACTGCTAAATTTCGTTATCGTCAAAAAGATCATCAAGTAAATGTAAGGTTTGTGAATGCAACTAGTGCAATGGTTTATTTTAAACAACCAATCAAAGCTGTAACACCAGGACAAGCTTGTGTTTTTTATGATCAAGATATCTGTCTAGGTGGTGGAACCATTGAAAAAGTATATAAAAATAAGCAAGAGATTACTTATTTATAGAGGCTATATATGAAATTACATGGAAAAATAAAGCAAGTACGATTTTTTAGTGAAGAAAGCTATTTTATTGTCGGTGTTATAGAAGCCTCAGAAATGGAAAAAGATGTGTTGTTTAGTGGTTATATGAAACATTTTGATGTTGATTTAGAGTATTGTTTTAGCGGTGAATTCTATACACATCCAAAATATGGCAAACAATTTAAAATAGAAAATTATCAAGTTATCATTGATGACAATCGACAAGGACTGATCAATTACTTATCTTCCTCATTATTTAATGGAGTTGGTCAAGTCTTGGCTAGTCAAATCGCAGATCACTTAGGAGATCAAGCCTTAGAGTTAATTAAAGATAATAAAGAAGTATTAAACAATATTAAAGGAATGACATTTGAAAAAAGAGATATGATTTATCAAGTATTGTGTGATAATCAAAATCAACAAGATTTATTACAATTTTTCATGGCACATCATATTACATTAAAAATGGCATTAAAAATTATGGATAGATATCAAGAAGAAACAAAAGATAAAGTGGAACAAGATCCTTATCAAATTATCAATGATATTGATGGAATTGGTTTTAAAACGATTGATAAATTTGCCTTATCTCTAGGTGTAGAATATAGTGATATGCGTAGAATAAAAGCAGTATTATTATTTTTATTAAAGAATAGTTGTCAACAAACTGGTTCTACTTATCTAAAGCAAGATGCTTTATTCGCCATATTTTCAAAAGAAGTACAAAGTGATGAATTAAAATTCATGCAAGCATTACAATTATTAAAAGAAGATTCTTCTATTATGATGGAAGAAACCAACATTTATCCTAATTCGCTTTATGAAGCTGAAACGATCATTGTTAATCGAATAAAGCGTTTTATGAATCAAAGTCAAGAAGAATATGATTTTGAAGATGTAGAAGAAGCTATTTTTGATTTACAAGAGGATTGGAACATTACCTATGATGAACATCAAATTGATGCGATGTATGCGTTCCTTGAAAATGATATTATGATTTTAACGGGAGGTCCTGGAACTGGTAAAACAACGATTGTAAAGGCAATGATTGCCTTATATCGAAAAATACAACCAGGCAAACAAATTGCTTTAATAGCTCCCACTGGACGTGCTAGTAAACGTTTGAGTGATCTGAGTGATATACCTGCTTCTACAATACATCGTTTATTGAAATGGAATTTAGAAGAACAAGTATTTTCACATGATCAAGCTCATCCAATCGAATATGATTTAGTTGTTATTGATGAATTTTCTATGGTGGATACTCTATTATTTTCTCATCTATTAAAAGCGACTGATTATGTTACTAAAATTTTATTAATAGGCGATCAAGATCAATTACCATCGATTGCTCCTGGAAATGTATTGAAAGATTTAATTGCGACTAAATTAATTGAAACAGTAGAGTTAACACATATTTTTAGACAAAATAAGCAATCTGGGATTATCCAATTAGCTCATCAAATTAGAAATAATCAATTTCAATCATTTGCGATTTTTGATGATTATCAGGATATTAATTTTTATGATTGCCTTTCTGTAAATATATGTGATTTGACAGCTAAAATTATTAATAAAGCAATCAATGAAGGTTATGATTTATATGACTTTCAGGTTCTAGCACCAATGTATGTAGGAGTTGCTGGTATAGATGCCATCAACGAAACATTACAAGAGGTTGTGAATCCAGCTCATATTTCTAAAAAAGAAATCAAAGTATATCATCGTATATTTCGTGAAGGTGATAAAATATTACAATTAAAAAATCGCTTAGAAGATAATGTTTTTAATGGTGATATTGGTATTTTATTAGAAATTCAAAAGAAAGATGGTTTTGAATATTTAGAAGATAAGATGATTGTTGATTATGAAGGAACGATTGTTGAATACAGCAATAATGATTTTAATTCCATTACGCATGCGTATTGTATTAGCATTCATAAAGCACAAGGAAGTGAATTTAAGATAGTCGTGTTACCAGTGTTGTTAGAGTATCGAGGAATGTTACAAAAAAAATTAGTGTATACAGCGATTACTAGAACAAAACAAGCGTTATTTATTTTGGGAGATAAAACGGCATTTATACAAGCATTAAAAACAGAAGATATCATAAATAGAAATACCAGTTTGAAAGAGAAATTTTATGTTAACAAAGAAATTTCTTTGTATGATTTTGAAGAATAACAACATAATAGTAATGACCTTTTTAGAAAATGAGGTGAAAAAAATAATGAATAGAATGTTTCAAACCGCAATGATTGCTGGAGCGATGGCTACAGGGTTTATGGTACTAAATGATTCAAAGATGCAAAGAAGAATGAATCGAAAGATAAATTATGCAAGGAAAAAAATGATGAAAAACTTTAAATTCTAAAAAGTCAATGAAAATAGGGCGGTTTATGCCCTATCTTTTTTTTGAAATAGGTGAATCTTGTGAAAAAGTTAAAAAAAGTATTATTAGTTGGATTAATATTAATTGTTTTTTATTATGTATTTACATTTTATTATATATTTAAAATGACATCTTTATTAATTAGTGCTTGTATCCCTATCGTAATTGGTTTTTTTATCGCTTTTTTGTTAGAACCAATCATTTGCAAAATCATACGGTTGCGTATTGATCGTAAGTTTGCTGTAGGATATGTTTATTTTATGAGTTTTGTGGTTATCTTTATTACATTACGCTATTTAATTCCACCAATTGTGACACAAATTATTGGATTTATTGATCAACTTCCTTTGTTAGAGCAACGAGTGATGGGAGTGATAGGTGATCAATTTGATTTTGTTTTTGATTATTTCGATATTGATCAATTGGTTTTACAAACATTGAATAGTGTAGTCGAAGCATCAATGAAAGGATTTCAAAAAATTCTTGATCAATTTATGGTATTTTCGTTAGGATTAGGAGCTTCAATTTATATTTCTTTTGATTATTTAAACATTAAAAAGAATGTAATGAAGTTATATCCCCAAAAACATTTTGTTACGTTTTGGCATGTCTCAAAAAAAATCGCAATTGTTACTTTTGAATATATCAAAGGATTATTATGGGATAGTTTCTTTCTATATATCATAAGTATCATTGCATTATTCCTGATTGATTTTGAATATCCTTATGTCTATGCTTTATTCATTACGATAACGAATTTAATACCATACATTGGTCCTTATATTGGAGGGATACTGGTTGGAATTGTCGGATTTAGTAGCAGTATTACATTAGGGTTAAAAGCCTTAATTGTTGTTATTATTTGTCAATATGTTGAGTCGACATTTGTACAACCAATCATTTTAAAAAATAGAACAGACTTACATCCTGTCATTAGTGTATTAGGCGTTTCCTTTTTTGGTAGTTTATTTGGGATTATGGGTATGGTGTTATCTAGGTTAATACTACTTTATATCGCTATTATCTACGAAGAATTGTTAAAAGGTAAATTTGAGAAACTAATTCTTGAAAAACATAGAAATATAGGATATAATTTTATGGAAATCGATGATAAAGAAGAGTAAATATGTGTTTTTAATAGAGACAAGGGGATTGCTGGAAGCCTTGATAAAGACATATTGAAAGCTACTTTGGAGTGTGATGTAAACATCATCGTTGGTCGCGTTAAGACGTAAAAGAGCATATAGATAATTAGTTTATTTACTATATGAAGTAGGATGGTACCGCGAGTAAGTCGTTCCTATAGGGAGCGGCTTTTTTTGTTTTTAATAAGGAAGGACAGGATGAGCAAAATGAAATATAGAACAGGAAATGAAATACGACAATTATTTTTAGATTATTTTGAAAGTAAAGACCATAAAATTGAACTAGGTCATTCATTAATACCAAATGAAGATCCAACTTTATTATGGATTAATTCAGGGGTAGCGGCATTAAAAAAATATTTTGATGGTTCTAAGAAACCAGAAAAATCAAGGTTTGCAAATGCTCAAAAATCAATTCGTACCAATGATATAGAAAACGTAGGATTAACAGCTAGACATCATACATTCTTTGAAATGCTTGGTAACTTTTCGATTGGAGATTATTTCAAAAAAGAAGCGATTGATTTTGCATGGGAATTTTTCACTGATGAGAAATATATTGGTTTTGATAAGGATAAATTATATATTACTGTACATGATCATGATGAGGAAGCTTATGACTATTGGGTAAATGTAAAGAAAGTTGATCCTTCACATATGCTTAAAACAGCTGATAACTTTTGGCAAATTGGTGAAGGTCCTTGTGGTCCAAATTCTGAGATATTTTATGATCGTGGAGAAAAATATGATCCAGAGGGAGTCGGAATTAAATTATTCTACGAAGAATTAGAAAATGATCGATATGTTGAAATCTGGAATTTAGTATTCTCTGAATATAATGCAAAAGATGGTGTACGTAGAGAAGATTACGAAGAATTACCACAAAAAAATATTGATACTGGTATGGGATTAGAAAGATTAGTTAGTGTCATTCAAGATGGTGAAACAAATTTTGATACGGATTTCTTCTTGCCAATTATTCAACAAGTAGAAAAATTAGCAAAAGTTTCTTATCAAGAAAACAAAATGGCATATCGTGTGATTGCAGATCATATCCGTACAGTAACCTTTGCTTTAAGTGATGGAGCTATGTTTGATAATGTTGGTAGAGGATATGTGTTACGAAGAATTTTAAGAAGAGCCATTCGTTATGGTAAACAAATTGGGATTGATAAAGCATTTATGTTTACTTTAGTTCAAATAGTTAGTGATGTCATGAAAGAATTTTATGATTATCTTCCTAAGAAGGTGGATTATGTAAGTGAATTGGTAAAACGTGAAGAAGAAGCATTCCATAAGACATTATCGAATGGAGAAAAATTGTTAAGCTCAGTTATCGAAAAAAATACAGATGGAATTATATCTGGTAGTGATGCTTTTAAATTATATGATACCTATGGATTCCCAATTGAATTAACGATTGAAATTGCTAAAGAGCAAGATTTAAAAGTAGATGAAGAAGGATTCAAAGAAGAACTACAAAAACAACAAATTCGTAGTCGAACTCAAAGAGACGATGTAGAATCGATGTCTAGCCAAAAAATTGATTTAATGAATTTTGATCAAGAATCAACATTTACTTATGATCCTTCCTTGATTACTGCTACTGTGATTGGTGTTTTTAAAGATGGTGAAAGTGCAAACGAACTAACGAATGAAGGAGAAATTATCTTAGATCAAACAACTTTCTATGCTGAAATGGGTGGGCAATCTGCTGATACTGGAATGATGTATAATGATACTACACAAGTATCAATCAAGAATGTAGTAAAAGCTCCAAATGGACAACATTTACATTATGTAACAGTTAAAAAAGGTACGATTAAAAAAGGTGATCAGTTAACGTTAGAAATTGATATCAAAAAACGTTCTCGTATTATGTCAAATCATAGTGCAACACATCTTTTACAACAAGCATTAAAAGATGTTGTTGGAACACATATCACACAAGCAGGATCGTATGTTGATGATCAACGATTACGTTTTGATTTTACTCACTATGAAAAAGTATCAAGGCAACAATTAGATGAAGTTGAAAAAATTGTCAATCAAAAAGTGTTTGAAGGCATCAATGTCATTGTTGAAAATATGGATATTACTCAAGCAAAAGAAAAAGGTGCATTAGCGTTATTTACTGAAAAATATGGAGAAACTGTACGTGTTGTTGATATGGGTGGATACTCTATTGAGTTATGTGGCGGATGTCATGTAACAAATACAAGCCATATTGGGTTAGTAAAAATTATGTCTGAAGAAAGTATCGGTTCAGGAATTCGTAGAATTGAGGCGGTTAGTGGTAATCTGGCTTATATCACTTTAAAAGCAAAAGAAGAGACATTAGAAGAAGTAGCTTCATTGATTAAAGCTAGTTCTTTGACTTCAATTAAAGAAAAAGCAACTTCATTAATAGAAGAGCTACAAGAATTACGTAAAAACAATAAAGAATTACTTCAAAAAATTAATTCCTTACAAGCGAAAGCATCATTGGATAATGTAAAAGAAATAAATGGAACGAATCTTTTAGTCGTAAAATCATATAATAAAGATCAAGCATCAAGTAAACAATTAGTATTCGACTATCGTGATCAATTGAAATCTGGAATCATTGTTCTACTAAATCAAAATCAAGATAATTTAGCTTATTATGTAGCGGTTACAAACGATGTTGTAAGTAAAGGAATAAAAGCTGGAGAGATTGTAAAAACAATAAATCAAGTGACTTCTGGAAGAGGTGGAGGAAAACCTGATTTCGCACAAGGTGGTAGTAAAGAAATGGCTGATGTTGATTCTATTATTTCAGTAATTGAGGAATCGTTGTAGTAGCTATTTCTTGATAAATGTTGTAAACTATAAGAGAATAATGAAAAAAGGAGATGGGATTATGAAGGAAGATATGTCAAAGACCATGGTGTTTAATTCTGAAGATATTAAAAGAGTTTCTATAAAAAATAATTTAAGTATTGTTTATGAAGCTTTAAAAGAACGTGGTTATAACCCAGTTCATCAAATTGCTGGTTATTTAATTTCGAATGATCCTGCATACATATCTAGCCATAAAAATGCTAGAACTATTATTCAACAAATTGATAGAGATGAAATTATTGAAGAATTAGTAAAGGCATATATGGAAGAATAGACATGAATAAAATTATGGGATTAGATTTAGGATCGAAAACATTGGGAATCGCATTAAGCGATTCCTTAGGTTTGATTGCACATGGATTGGAAACCTTTCGCTTTAATGAAAATAATTATCAAAAAGCATTAAAACGAGTGATAGAAATTTGCAATTTGGAAAATATTGAAACAATTGTATTAGGCTTGCCTAAACATATGAATGGCGATATTGGGGAAAGAGCAGAACTATCGATTCAATTTAAGCAAATGATAGAAAACAAAATGCCGAAAGTAGAAGTTATTCTAGTTGATGAACGTTTAACAACGAAAGTTATGACACAACAATTAATTTTTGCAGATGTTTCTAGAAAAAAGAGAAAGCAAGTCATTGATAAAATGGCAGCGGTTGCCATTTTGCAAGGCTATTTAGATACAAAACACTAATAAAAGGAGAAGAAAGAATGGAAGTTGAAAAATTAACAATTATTGATGAGGATGGAAAAGAAATAGAATTTGATATTCTATTTACATTTGAAGATGAAAGTGCAGATAAAGCATATGTATTATATTATGATAGTGAAGCAGAAGAACCTGTCGTATATGCTTCTATATATGATGAAGATGGAAATTTATTTGA